>JAEEGL015526102.1_pt1 | contig 100122 bp, 90 predicted proteins | sample 9134231 | NCBI WGS metagenome assembly JAEEGL01 (sample SAMN16246548, study PRJNA631951) | gut metagenome | biome: gut microbiome; feature: rumen; material: fiber-attached | host: Bos | place: Iran: Karaj | collected 2018-10 | reverse complement strand
CCCTTGAAGACGACGAGGTAGATAGGGCCAAGGTGTAAGTACAGTAATGTATTCAGCTGATGGTTACTAATAGGTCGAGAGCTTCACCAAGAAGGTGTAAGTTATTCCAGGATGGAAATCTTCTGTTTTGTATCAGGTTGTCGATGTTATATATGGCCCAGTGGCTCAGTTGGTTAGAGCGCCGCCCTGTCACGGCGGAGGTCACGAGTTCGAGTCTCGTCTGGGTCGTTTACCGGAAACGGTAAGTACTTTGAAAATTAGGGGTCTTAGCTCAGCTGGGAGAGCATCTGCCTTACAAGCAGAGGGTCATAGGTTCGAGCCCTATAGGCCCCAGATATTTTCAAAATGGATGGATTCCCGAGTGGCCAAAGGGGACAGACTGTAAATCTGCTGCAAATTGCTTCGGTGGTTCGAATCCACCTCCATCCAGTTAGGGATAGTGATTATCTCAATGACGCGGGGTGGAGCAGTCTGGAAGCTCGTCGGGCTCATAACCCGAAGGTCACAGGTTCAAATCCTGTCCCCGCTATTTTATGCCCAGATAGCTCAGTTGGTAGAGCAGAGGACTGAAAATCCTCGTGTCACTGGTTCGATTCCGGTTCTGGGCACTAAAAAAAGACATCATCGAGATGTCTTTTTTTATTTCTTCTTATTTATTAAAATCCAAGGTTTTCACCTACAAGTATTACATGTATTCTGTCCTGATGTCTTGAATATCTGGTGATCAGAAACTGACAGCAAATGGTGTCAGGTGATTTACAGTTAAAGCAGGCACCTGTCTTTGTGCATGGAGTCGTAAGACCGAATCTTTGTGCATTTATGGGAGCAGCCACATTTCTGGCACGTTTCATTGCTCCGTCAATATCATCGCATATCTTGTTCATACCAACTATGAAAAGTACATGCTTTGGACCCTGTGCTATAGCTGAAACACGGTTGGAATTCCCATCGATATTTACAATGACACCGTCGTTTGTCATAGCATTTGCACTTGAAAGAAAATAGTCTGCATCATATGAAGCGAGCATTGCCGCACGCTTGTCGTCAGTCGCATCTCTGTCGATAAATCTATAATTTCCGTTTTTTATCGCATCGACAAGACCTATCTCATGTGCACTCATGGCACCTCCCATGGCGATAAGAGATCCTTCCGGGATCAATTCGAGAGCTTTTGCTAATGCATCTTTAGCTGTCGGTGCATAATATCCTGTCATATTTCTCGACTCCAGACCTTTTATGACCTTTTGAGCAAGAAGTTCGTTTCTTTTCATGATATTTTCATTCATACCCGCTACATCCTTTCGTTGTTTATATGCCTCTCTTAAATCAGAGTATATCATGCGGATGATAAAATAAAAACATTTTGTTTCCTTATATTAAAATCATTCATCATAACGGGCTTTGTGCTATAATGATATAGTTGCAACCAATATATAGTGGGGTACAGGCTATGATAGCACTGATAGTAGCGTATACAAAAAACAGAGTGATCGGTAATAAAGGACAGATCCCCTGGAGGATAAAAGGAGAACAGAAGCGATTTAAGGAACTTACCACGGGAAATGTGGTAGTCATGGGCCGTCGTTCCTATGAGGAGATAGGAAGACCTTTGCCAAATCGCATGACCTACGTTGTAAGCAACACCAAAAACTTTGATGAGGAAGGTGTTAAGACCGTAGGTTCAATAGATGAAGCGATAAGTCTTGCTGGAGATAAGAATGTTTATATTTCCGGCGGAGCAGGTATATATAAGGAAGCCATGGACATGGTGGACGTGATGTATATAACTGAGATCGATGCTGAAATAGAAGGGGATACCTATTTTCCGGAATTTGATAAGAATTCTTTTACTTATTATGTCGATAAATGTGTGGATGGTGAGATCCCTTATAAATACGTAACATATACAAGGATCAAATACCCTCGTAAGTGTGCATGCTGTAACGAGGGAGTAATTGAGGAAAAATACGGTATCTGCAGTATATGCGGATGGGAAGACGATAAAGTGCAGAATGCTGATGTTCATTTTGCGGGAGGCGCAAATAAGCTATCACTTGTCGATCACTGCAGAGAATATTTTAAAGACAGCAGGATAAAGTATTATCATATCGAGCAGTTTGACAGAACGGATCTTGTTCAGACGGTTTATACAACTGTTAATGACAGTGCATGGAAATATGGAAAGGAAAACGCCTTTCAAAACTGTGTAAGACTGGCAAATACTTTCGGTATTAAACCGGACAGTATGGTCATGCTCAATCAGACACATTCCGACGGTATAAGAGTCATAACCCATGCAGACGGCGGAGAGATGGTCACAAGACCGATGACTAAGGACGGCTGTGACGGCATGATAACAAGTGAAGCCGGAATAATGCTGTGTACAGTGGAGGCGGATTGTGTACCTGTGTATATCCTTGATCCAAAACATCCCGCTATAGGTATGGTTCACAGCGGATGGAAGGGATGCTCTTCACATATAGCTGTCAGAGCGATAGAACAGATGAAAAAAGTTTACGGAAGCAAGCCTAATGATATATTGGTGGCATTCGGACCGTGTATCTGCGGTAACTGCTATGAGGTCGGTGAAGAATTAAAGGAAGAATTCTTGGCTAATTATCATTCCGATGAGATAGATGAGATATTTAAAGAAAAAGGCGATGGCAAATATCTGCTGGATCTGAAAAAAGCTATCCGTATCTCATTAAAATGGATCGGAATAAGAGGAGAGAATATATTTGATACCGGAAGGTGTACCAAGGAATCACAGGATCTGTGTTCATGGAGAAGGGATAACCCTGTAATGCGCAGTATGCTTACCGGCATAATGTTACATTAATCTATATAGAAACAATAGGAGAAAAAAGATGATTTGCGATAATGTATTAGAATACATCGGTCATACACCGATAGTCAGACTTAACAGGATGAATGACCCTAATGCGGCCGAGGTCCTTGTTAAATACGAAGGACTTAATGTTGGGGGTTCAATAAAGACCAGAACAGCCTACAACATGATAAAACAGGCCTTAAAGGACGGTATCATAAAAGATGACACTATCATAGTTGAACCTACGAGCGGAAACCAGGGAATAGGACTTGCTCTTATAGGGGCGGTCATGGGCTACGAAACAAGGATCATTATGCCCGACAGTGTCAGTGAAGAAAGAAGACTCCTTGTAAGGCATTACGGAGCCGAAGTTATACTTGTTCATGATGACGGTGATATAGGAGCATGCATGGATGAATGTCTTCAGACGGCTATAAGAATGTCAAAAGAAGATCCGAGAGTATATATTCCTCAGCAGTTTGAGAATCCCGCAAATCCGAAGGTTCATAAACATCATACAGGTCTTGAGATCCTTGAGCAGGTAGCCGGACCGATACACGGATTCTGTTCAGGTATAGGTACCGGGGGTACTATAAGCGGTATCGGGGAGACACTTAAAGCGCAGTATCCCGATATCGAGATCTGGGCTGTTGAGCCCGAAAATGCGGCAATCCTCGCGGGAGGTGATATAGGGACACATATTCAGATGGGTATAGGTGACGGTATCATTCCCAAAAACCTGAATCAGAGCATCTATGATGACATATATATCGTAACCGATGAAGAAGCGATTCAGACAGCTAAAGACCTTGCAAGAAAGGAAGGCCTTATGTGCGGAATAAGTTCCGGTACAAATGTTGCAGCAGCTCTAAAGCTTGCCAAGAAGCTCGGAAAAGGAAAAACTGTTGTGACCGTTCTTCCGGATACGGCAGAAAGATATTTCTCAACACCTTTGTTTGAAAATGACTGATCATTTGATAAACCACAAAATATAGGATTTGTTTTATATTGAGATGTAAAAAAGGAGAATACTAAATATGGTATTTTCCTTTTTTAATGCCACTTTTCCTTGTGTTTTGACATTTGCTGTGATAAACTTGAGAAGGTGAAAAGTGGGGATTTGTTTGCATTTTGCAGATACAAGATATTGTAGGATGTTAAAATAAGAGGGAATAATTTTGGATAAGTACGAGTACAAATTAAGATCCGATGAGATTAAATCACTTATTAAACAGAGAGAGTTTCAGCAGGCCGTAGAGATCGCGGATACCATCGACTGGACCAGGATAAGGAGCGTAACAACACTTTGTACCATAAGCGATCTTTATAAGATCAATCGTAGATACAAGGATGCAAAGATCCTTCTTGAGCAGGCATATGAGAGATATCCCAACGGAAGAATGATAGTTTATTCTCTTTGTGAGCTGTGTATAAAGATGGAAGAGATCGTACAGGCTATTGAGTATTACAAACAGTTTGTACAGATGGCTCCCACAGATAACGGTAAATTTGTACTTCAATACAAAATATATGAAGCACAGGATGTCAGTCTTGAAGAACGTATAGCGGTTCTTGAAGAATTAAAAAAGCGTGATTATAAAGAAAAATGGGGCTATGAGCTTGCCTATCTTTATCACAGGATAGGTCTTACGACAAAGTGCATCGAGGAATGCGATGAACTTATCGTATGGTTTAGAGAAGGCCCTTATGTAAAAAAGGCGATGGAACTTAAGATGCTTCATACCCAGCTTACGGAAAGTCAGTTAAGCCTTTATGAGAGTATGCTTCCTCCAAAGGAAAGAGAAGCATTCGTAGCACAGAATACAGCTGAAATGGAAGCAGCAAAGCCGGAGGATGAGATCCAGGTTAAGACCATGGATATGAGTAAGTACAATACACTCAATCTTCAGAAGGAACTCGCCGAGTCCATGAAAGATGTGCTTGTCGCTGACAACGGATTCGCTTCCTTGGTTCCCGATGCTAACGGCGAAGCCGTACAGGGTACCTATATACCGGATGATTTCTCTCTGGATAAGCGCGCAGGTACGACAACAGAGAAGATATCAAGAACTCTTGTTAATGAGGAACCCGTCGGAGGAGATCAGTCTCCTTTGCCTTCGATCTCTTCAGGCGCTTCAACACAGATGCTTCATGATACGGGAGAGATGGAAGAGCTGTTCTTTGAAGAGAACAAAGCTGACAGCACACCTGTAAAGGAAGAAGACTGGGATAATCTTGATGAAGCAGGTGATGAGATATCCGAAAACGTTGCAACTGATACATCTCAGTTCCCGGCATATGATCCCGTAAAGGATCTTGAACTAACAATGATGTATAATCCTCAGGGAATATCCGATAAGATCGGTGATGATGAAAAGAGCGATACCGGTATCGATGAGGAAGCAGTTGAGGAAGCAGAGATACCCAAGGTCGGAACAAACACTGCAGAACTGTTTAATATAGATGATACTGTCGAGATAGTTGAACCCATAGAAGCAACAAAGGTATTTAACAGGGATGAGCTTCAGGCAGTTGCCAAGGCATATAATACATCTCTTCAGGCTGACAAGTATGATTTTGATTTCTCTGATACAAAGAAACCTCAGCCCAAGACTATAGAAGAATATGTATCTGAAGATATCGGTGACAGAAACACTGAAGAACTTCTTGCTCTTATAGATCAGAGAGTTAAAGAAGCTGTTGAGCGTGCGTTTGATGTAAACAGGCCGATTCCGGTTCCGTATCAGGCACAGAGTTATCCTTATGTTTATGAGGAGCCTCCAAAAGAGATGGAGAATGTCCTTTCTCAGGACGCCGACGGACAGATAAGTCTTGTTGTTCCGGAAGCAGCACCTGTTGAGAAGCAGATCACCGGCCAGCTGAGCCTAAATGATATCCTTAATGAGTGGGAGAACACAAAGAAACAGAATCAGGTTAAATTTGAACAGAATCTTGCAACAAAGGTGCTTGAGGAGACGGGAAGTCTGTTCACGCCTACCGAGTCAGTTCAGATGGATGGTATCCTGGAAAAACTTGAGAGAGATGAGATACCGGATGATGAAGATATAGATACAGAAGCAGAATATGAGAAATATCTTGCTGAACTCATGGCGGAAGAAGGTTCCGCAGAGAATAAGGAGATAGAAGATAAACTCAGTGATGCTGCCGTTAACGAAGAAGGATATGAGCCTGTTCTCTCATCAGATGAAGAGTCGGATTCAGAAGAAGACGGCGTAGAGGAACTTACGGATATAATCGAACCTTCTGATGAAGAAGAATCAGATGAGGTAGAAGAAGCGACCGAAGAAACAGAAGAAGAGACTAAAGAGGATATAGAGGAAACAGATGAAGAGTCTGAAGAGTCCGATAAGACAACAGATACAGCAGAAGGATCACAGGAAGCAGACACAGAAGAAGTGATCGAGGAAACTGTTACAGAACCTGCTGATTCAAAAGACGGGAAAGCTGTTTCAGAGGCAGAGGAAAGCGTTAAAGAGGAACCCAAGAAAGAAAGCACCGTAAAGAAAACGGTAAGTACTCCCAAAAAGGAAACTGCACCTGAGAAAGACTACAATGACAGTTCCTCAAGAAGCATGAACGAGGACGAACTGGCTCTGTTCGGACAGTTCGCTCAGACCAAGAGTGCAAGGCAGAATCTGTTACACTCTTTAGATAAAATAAGCTTAGCGGCTTATACAGGAAATGTATTTGTAACGGGTGAGACGACGGATGAATCTGTTGATCTTGCAAAGAATGTTATCCGCTATGTAAAGAATACGGATGCTAACTTTACCGGCAAGATCGCAAAAGTATCAGGTGAGGCACTGAACAATAAGATGGTCAGTGTCATGGTCGAGAAGCTCGCCAACGGTGGTCTTATAATCGAAAAAGCCAGCGGTATGAGTGCCGAGACGACAAAGAATCTTTTAAGGGCGCTTAACCAGGAGAATACGGGAATAGTCGTAGCTCTTCAGGATACCAAGAAGAATATGCACAAAATGATGGAATACTTCGATGGTATGAAGCAGATCATCAATGTACATATAGAGGTTGAAGAATTAAGCGATGATGCTCTTGTTGCATACGGAAAGAAATATGCGGAACATCTCGAGTACTCTATCGATGATATGGGTATACTTGCTTTGCATACACGTATTGATGAACTGCAGACAAGTGATCATGTCGTTACCGTTGCAGATGTAAGAAATATCATTGATGAAGCAATTGAAAAGGCGAACAAGAAGACATTGAAGCACTTTACGGATGTATTGTTTGCTAAACGATATGATGAAGAGGATATGATAATCTTAAGAGAGAATGATTTCCTGAATTAACAGTGAATGCCGGACATTATATGTTCCGGCTTTTCGCAAAGAGAGGGGTTACATCAAGTGGCAGAAAAAAAGAAACAAAAAGTATTTATATCTCAGGATGATCAGTATCTGTTTGGACAGAGCACACATTATGAGATCTATAAAAAACTCGGAGCCCATCAGTCCTGCGAGGACGGAGTAGACGGCATTTTCTTTGGCGTCTGGGCGCCGAATGCAGCAAAAGTATATGTAGTAGGTACATTCAATAACTGGAACGAGGAATCACATCCGCTGACAAAACTGGGTGAGGGCGGTATATATGCAGGATTCTATCCGGGTATTTCAGAAGGCGAATTATATAAGTTTCTTATAATAACACCGGACGGAAATAAGCTTTATAAAGCTGATCCTTTTGCAAACTGGGCCGAATTAAGACCGGGAACAGCATCCCGGATAACTGATTTAAACAGGATCAAATGGTCTGACTCAAGCTGGATGAAAGCCAGAGCCGGAAAGGATATGAACAGGGAGCCTCTTGCCATCTATGAATGTCAGATAGGTTCATGGATGAAACATCCTACAGGAGAGGACGGTTTCTATACATACAGACAGTTTGCCGATCGTATAGTTGAGTATCTTTCTGATATGAAATACACCCATATAGAGCTTATGGGTATAGCAGAGTATCCGTATGACGGTTCATGGGGATATCAGGTTACGGGATACTATGCACCTACATCCAGATATGGATCTCCCGAGGATTTTGCATACCTCGTGAACACCCTTCATAAGAACGGTATCGGTGTTATCCTTGACTGGGTACCGGCTCATTTCCCGAGAGATGCACACGGTCTGTCAGAATTTGACGGAACATGTCTGTTTGAACATCCGGATAAGAGAAGAGGAGAACATCCCGACTGGGGTACAAAGATATTTAATTACGGAAAGACTGAAGTAAAGAATTTCCTTATAGCAAACGCACTGTTCTGGATAAATGAGTTCCATATAGACGGTCTCAGAGTTGATGCAGTGGCATCAATGCTTTATCTGGATTACGGACGCAAGAACGGTGAATGGCTGCCGAATAAGTATGGCGGAAATGAGCATCTTGAAGCAATAGAATTCTTCAAGCATCTGAATTCTGTTATAAAGGCTCTTGATAACGGTGTAATGACAATAGCCGAGGAATCAACGGCATGGCCTAAGATCACGGCTCCGGTTGAAGATGGCGGACTCGGTTTTAGCTTTAAGTGGAATATGGGATGGATGCATGATTTCTGCGAGTATATGAAACTTGATCCATACTTCAGAAAGAATAATCACCATGCGCTCACATTTGCAATGAGTTACAACAGCTCAGAGAATTATATTCTTCCTTTGTCGCATGATGAGGTAGTGCATCTTAAGTGTTCGATGGTAGAGAAGATGCCCGGATATAAGATCGATAAGTATGCCAATTTAAGGGTGGGCTATACATTTATGTTTGGCCATTGCGGAAAGAAGCTGCTTTTCATGGGACAGGAATTCGGTCAGGAGAGAGAATGGTCCGAAGCAAGAGAACTTGACTGGTTCTTACTCAGTGAGCCGCTCAACAAGGGCATGCAGGAATATGTGAGAGAACTGCTTCAGCTTTATCGTAAGAATAAGGCTATGTATGAGATAGACAATGACTGGGGCGGATTCGAATGGGTGAACTGTGATGATGCTGACCGCAGTACATACAGCTTTATCAGAAAGAGTGCTGACGGAAAGAAGAAGCTTTTGTTCGTGCTCAATATGACACCTATGATGCGTGAGGAATATGCAGTCGGTGTTCCGACATCAAAAAAGGTTAAACTGATCCTTAACAGTGATGATGAGAGATTTGGAGGAAACGGGCATACTATACCCGATACGATCGCACCGAAACCGTATAAGTGTGATAACAGGGATTATACCTTAAACTTTAACCTGCCTCCTTTCACAGCTGTTGTATTTGAGATATAAATATTTGTATAAAGAAAAACCAAAAATAAGCCGAAATAAAGAGTGAGGATTTTCACTCTTTATTTTTTTACAGAGGTAGCTTATGAGAATTGGCAATAACATGGAAGTGTCGCAAAACGATATGCCGATAGCGACAAAGACAACAACCAATTACTCTAAGGCAGATATATCGCGTGCTATAAGATTAGACATTACTGATATAGGTAAGGATACCGGCTTAATAATTGATCAGGGAAGATCAATTCAGGATGTTGTAGAACAGGCAGGTGCCTTAGATGTGCAGACACAGACAGACTATATGGTGGTAATGTCTAATACCATGTCTGAAGAAGATTATGCAAGAATGTGTAAAGAAGGTTTCAAGCCTTCAGAAATGACAGGCGCAGAATCGGTTACAATACTTGATCATATCAAAGCCGTAATGGCGCAGAGCGGCGAAGTGGTAGCAGGCTTTAATGATGATCTTGATATGGCTAAACTTGAGGCCATTACGGGAAACAAAGCTGATGCAAACACGCTTGCGAAAGCCATGAAACAGGCTGATATTCCGTTTGATGAAACAAATGCAAAGAAGATAAATGAAGCTGCAAGAGAGATCCTTGAAGTTGATGAATTAAGTGACAGCAGTATCAGATATATGCTCATGGGCGGATTGAAGCCTACTATCGAGAACATATATCGTGCTAATTATTCGGCGGCAGGTTTTGGAAATGAACAGGCTTCAGGTTACTATTCACTTGGTATGCCGGGATACCTAGCAAGAAAGGCCGATGCTTCGGATGTTGCTGCGCTAATCCCTGATATACAAAAAACGGTAGAAGGATTTGAACTTGAAGACATTGATGTTAAAACAGCCGTCAAGGAAGCAACATGGCTTGTCGAAAAAGGGATTGATTTAACAAAGACAAATATAGAGCGGCTTGATGAACTGATGAATGTTACTCTGCCAAAGGATTATGAAGAGGCATGCAAAAGAGCCGCATTTGCACTGGAAAAAGGTGATGAACCAAAGAAAGCTGATGTTTCCAGCGAGAATATCAGTGTATATGAGAAAGCAGCCAATGTTCTTAAAACAGCAAATGAGATAACTGATGAACAGATCGCGTCTGTTGTAACAAAGGGACAAAAACTGAATATAAGAAATCTGCAGTCGGCTTCCATATCCATGAGTATGACGGCGGTATCCGGGAATATTCAGGTAGCCAATGGTCAGGCACTTTTGCAGGAAGTAAGACTTCAGATGACGCTTGAAGCAAACGTATCAATGTTAAAGAGAGGATTTGAGATTGATACGATGCCTCTTACAAAGCTGGTTGAAGAGTTGAAGAGTACACAGCAGAGTATAGACAGTGTTCTAACAGGAGGAGCGAAGGAGCAGACTGCTCTTGCGGGGGCATCATTATACAGAAATACCCGTCAGGCATTGTCAGAAATACCGTATATGCCGGCAGCAGTCATAGGAAGTCTTAAGCTTGAACAGGAATATTCGCTTACGACCGTGCATGAGACAGGTACAGATCTTAAGGCACGTTATGAGGCAGCAGGCCAGTCATACGAAACACTTATGACCGCTCCCAGAAGAGATATGGGTGATGCCATATCCAAAGCATTCAGAAATGTGGATGATATCCTTAAAGATATGGGTATTGAAACAGATGAAGCAAACAGAAAAGCTGTAAGGATACTGGGCTATAACAGTATGGAGATAAATGAGGCTTCCATTACACAGGTAAGAGAAGCTACAGAAAGGGTAATGAATGCCGTCAATGCTCTGACTCCCGCAAAAACACTGGAGCTTATCAGACAGGGTATTAATCCCATGGATATGAATATAGATGAGCTTGCCCATGTGTTAAGTAGTCTTACTCCTGAGGAGGCGGATGAGAAATACTCAAGATTTTTATACAAGCTTGAAAAGAGTTCGGATATAAATGAAAGCGAAAGAGAGGCTTATATAGGGATCTACAGACTGGTGAACAGGCTGGAAAAGACTGACGGTGCCGCTATCGGAGCATTGGTAAACAGTGACAGGGAAATCACATTTAAGAGTCTGCTCTCCGGTATGCGCAGCAGAAAAGTGTCATTTAACGAAACCATAGATGACAGTTACGGATTCTTAAACGATACCGTAAAAAAAGGCATAAGCATATCAGATCAGATAGAACAGGCTTTTGCGGGTGTTATCGGAAAAGAGGCTGATGAGCGACTTGAAGAACAGTATCTTAAGGATTCTTACAAAGATTATGCGAGTCAGCTTGAACAGAACCTGCAGGCAGCAGAAGAACTTGAATCAAACGGTGAGCCTGTAACACTCAGCAATATGGTTGCTTCAAATGCACTTTCGGGTTCGGATTCGGTATTCAGAATTATAAAGGGTTACTCAAAGAATACGGATGACAGACAGGATAATGTAGCTGAAAGCTATGATGAAGCTGTTGATTCTCTCATAGAGGGCTTTGAAGACAGAGACAGTGCGAAAAAGGCATACAGCAACGTGATCGAGCTGGGAAAACAGATAATAGAAGAAGTTCGTTATACTGCAGATGATACGATCGATCTTAAGCGGATCTCTCTTATGCACAAACAGCTTTCCATAGCAGGAAGCCGTGCTGACAGAGAGAATTATACGGTGCCGCTTCAGATAGGCAAAGAAGTAACGGCGATCAATCTGACACTGAGACATGAAGAGGGGGTAGCCGGAGAGGTTGATATATCCTTTGATTCGACTCAGTTCGGAAGGGTTACAGCCCATTTTTCGGTTGATGGACAAGCACATATGAGCGGAATGTTTGTTACGGAGAAGAAAGAGGGTATTGAGCCATTAAAAAGGGTAAGCGAAGCAATGGCTAAGAATACTGATGCCGTAACGGATTTCAGAGTTATAGAAGGAAGAGAAAATCGGACATTTGGCGATAAGATTTTTGCATCTGATGCCGATATAAGTAATGTGGACACAAAGGTACTGTACGGACTGGCCAGAGATTTTATGGTTCAATTGTCTAGACTGTGATCTTTATGGGTATGAAAAGGAGAAGACATTATGAGTATGAAGATAAACTACAATATATCAGCAATGCTGGCTAACAACTCATTGAAGACCAACGACAAGAAGCTGGGTGATTCACTCGCACGACTGTCATCGGGCTATAAGATCAACAGTGCAAAGGACAATGCGGCAGGTCTTGCCATAAGCAGAAGAATGAATGCCCAGATCAGAGGACTTCGTGAAGCAAATCAGGATGCAAAAGACGGTGCTTCTGTAGTTGAGATAGCTGACGGTGCTCTTGCTGAATGTCATGATATTCTTCAGAGGATCAATGAGCTGAGTGTTCAATCCGCAAACGGAACAATGACAGATTCCGACAGAGCTGCCATTCAGAGTGAGGTGGATCAGCTTACACAGGAACTTGTAAGAATAGGTAAAACAACAGAATACAATGGCCAGACACTTATGGATGGCACATTTGATCTAAAGGGATATGTTGAGAATAACAACAACGTAAAGGTTAAGTATTATTCCGATTCGGTTAAGTTCAGTGATTACAGCTTTTCTATCACAAAACCTACCGGCGGAAATGATATATATACAGTAGTGATGACCGATAAAGCAAATACGACCGATGTAAGAACCCTGACGGGAGAATTCAAAGACGGTCAGCTTATAGCTAAGGGTGAAGACGGTTACGAAGTAAGACTTGAGCTCAGAGACGGCTGGGATAATGATCCTGCTTCTACCAGTACACCTCCGGATAAGCTTAATACTGTAGGTATGGATGTTGAGCTTAAGGGATACGGTTCAATGACTCTTCAGATAGGTGCTAATGAAGGACAGACTCTGGATATGAGATTCCCGGAACTGTCACTCTTAAACCTTGGGCTTGGAAATACTGACGGAGAGCTTACATTGGTAGTGGGACCTCACGGTGATCCTGATCCTGCAGTTAATTATGCACAAAAAGCCGGAGAATCAATCTCCAGGGTAAGCAAAGCACTTGAGTTTGTATCTCAGATGAGAAGCCGTCTTGGTGCATATCAGAACAGACTTGAACATACGGAAACAAATCTGTCAGCATCAGAAGAGAACGTAACGGCAGCTTATTCACGTATCATGGATACAGATATGGCAGAGGAGATGTCAAAGTATTCTAACCTTCAGATAGTATCACAGGCTGCAACCGCCATACTTGCGCAGGCAAATGAAAGACCTTCGCAGATGCTTCAGCTGATCCAGTAGAATAAGGGGATTAATTACAGGGGAGGGACCTTATGGATAACGATCTTAAAAAACAATTTGCCATGCGTATACCGCAGGCCAACAATGTGCAGATGATAATGATCTCCTATGAGATAATAGATGCATATCTGCTTGAGGCAAAAGGATATCAGGCAGGTTCGGGAGATTATGTGCTGTGCATCGATAAAGCTAAAAGATGCATAGAGGAGATGATGAACAATCTTCACTATGAATATGATATTGCAAAAGATTTAAAGCAGTTGTACCTGTATATGAAAAAGAGACTTCGCCAGGCTATCTGCGAAAAGGATGCGGATGCCATAGAAGAGGTCAGAAAGATGATCAACCAGTTGCATGACTCATATGAATCAATAGCCGATACCGATAATTCGCAGCCCATGATGCAGAATGCGCAGTCTGTTGTTGCAGGAATGACATACGGTAAGAGCAAGACACTTGATGAGGCACCAACAGATATAGAAAACAGAGGTTTCAGGGTGTAGGATATATGTGAAGAACAAGATGAGAACCGGTTTTTGTTATCGAATTGCAAAAACCGGTTATTTTTTATGGTCTATTTGGTAAAAGGGCTGATCGAAAATTATGATATCCATATCGATAATTAATGCTTGACATATATACTGTGCTACGATTATACTTTGAAAAAAAGAAAGGAGAACCGAGATGTTAAATCTTAAGCAGAGAACAACAGAATACACATACACAGTGAATATTCGTGCGCTTATCATGGATAGTCTTTATTGTGTTTTGCCCTGTATAAGAGATAGGCATCGGGTTTGATATATTTTTAATCATGACCACTTATCCTTCGGGGTAAGTGGTTTTTTTATTGAAAGATTATGGTAAAAGATATGGAAAATAAAGATATTGGTAAAGTGAATAACAGTAAGAGAGGCGTGTTTGCAAGGACTCTTAGATATTTTCTCAGGTACAGACTGGCTGTAACAATCCTGTTTATAGTCTACTTTCTGCTGGCTGCTATAAGTGTGGCATGGCCCTATGTTATGGGAAAAGTGCTTTTTGACCATGTATTGGAAAAAGATGATATATATCTTTCCCGCTTTGGCTTATCGGGAAAGTATACTCTTGCACTTTTGTTCGTTGCGATCGTTTTGATCGGATGCAGACTGATATCCGAACTTACAAGGAGTATCCAGGGTTCGCTCATGGCAAAAGTGGCAACATCAACGGTCAGGGATATTAAGACTGATGTCTTTAATGCCATGAGCAAGCTTTCTCTTAACTTTTACACAAGCAAGCAGACAGGTGGTCTGATGACAAGGGTTATGACGGATTCATCCCGTGTGGCTGATTTCTTCATTGACGGTCTGCCGTCTGTTTTTGTGCAGGGTCTTACGATCATAGTTACATTTGTGGTCATGTACAGGCTTAACTGGCAGATGGCGCTTATCGCTTGTATACTGCTTCCTCTTTTAGTCTATATGACGGTGAAGTTAAGGCCCGGGCTGTGGTCTCTTTCGGGAAAGAGACACCGTGCCGAGAGATCGGTTTCCGGCAGAGCGAATGATAACCTTACAGGAGCCAGGGTAGTCAAAGCTTTCGGACAGGAAGAAAAAGAGATCGAGAGATTTGTAAAACCGAACAATGACCTAAAGGATGTTGAGATCAACATCGTAAGATTAAGAAACAGATTCACGATACTTTACAACCTGATTCAGGAGATATCCAGTATCTGGATATGGATTGTCGGTGTCTTCTTTGTTTTAAAGACACAGCAGATAGAACTGGGTGTACTGATAACCTTTGTCGGATATGTTGCTCAGCTTAACGGGCCGATGAATTTCTTTTCCTATGTGTTCAGAACATGGGCTGAAAGCATAAGTGCGGCCGAGAGACTGTTTCAGATCATAGATTCAGTACCGGAGATCACAGAGATAGATCATCCTGTCAGTATGAATGATTCCAAAGGAGAGATAGAGCTTGATGATGTAACCTTCGGATATCTTTCAGATATGCCGGTACTTAAAAATGTAAGTCTGAAAGTAAGAGAAGGAGAAATGCTTGGAATTGTAGGTCATTCCGGAGCAGGAAAAACCACTCTGGTTAATCTGATCTCAAGACTGTACGATGTCAACAGCGGAAGCATAAAGATAGACGGGACTGACGTTAAAGAACTGTCATTATCCGATCTTAGGAGAAATGTAGCATTGGTCTCGCAGGACACATACATATTCATGGGATCAGTCGCAATGAACATTGCCTATGGAAATGAGAATGCTACCAGAGCCGATATCATAAAGGCGGCTAAACTTGCAAGTGCACATGAGTTTATCTCAAAACTGCCGGACGGATACGATACGATAATCGGTGCCTCAGGAAAAGGTCTGTCCGGCGGTGAGAAACAGCGTATTTCAATCGCAAGGGCTATACTCGCAGATCCCAAGATACTCATACTTGATGAAGCGACCGCAAGCGTTGATACCGAGACTGAAAAAGCGATACAGAGTTCTCTTAGGTATCTTGTAAAAGGAAGAACCGTTCTTTCGATAGCACACAGACTTTCCACTCTTCGTGATGCCGACAGACTTATAGTCATAGAAAAAGGGCAGATAGTTGAAGAGGGAACTCATGACGAGCTTCTTAAGATGGAAAATGGCATCTTCCACAGATTATATGAGTTACAGAACAAGTCATTGGCATCTCACGGACTGTGGGAGAATGCAGTTTGATGATATATGGAAAGGATGAAAAATGGACAGCAAAGTAATAGATTTTTATGAAAAAGAAGCCGAAGAAATGACGGCAATGAACATTATAACCGAAAATGATATCTTCGAACGTACCGAGGGTGGTTTTCTTAATCTTACCTATAACGGGAAACTATATGAGCGCGTAAAGGTGGTCAGACTTTTTCCTTTTACGGATCCTGATAAGTATATCTCCATAAGAGAGAACGATGAACGAGCAAAGGAGATAGGTATCATAGAGGATCTGTCAGCATTTTCTAATGAAGCAGTGAAACTTATAAATGAACAGCTTGCACTGAATTATTACATTCCGGTCATAGAGAAGATAAACAGTATCAAAGATGAATCGGGTAACGCGTATTTTAACGTGACCACGGATAAAGGAGATCATGAATTTGTCATAAACATGTCATCCAATCCTGTCACGAAACTAACCGATACCAGACTTATCATAACCGATCTGGAAGAGAACAGATTTGAGATAAGAGATATAAGAAAACTCAGTCAGAAAGAATTAAGAAAGCTTGATCTGTTTTTGTAACAGAAAGATGAGTTGTCTTATACGGGGGGATTGACATGATATTAAGATATGAAATTCCAAATAAGATTACAGAAAAGATAAAACTTACAGGTGATGAACGCATATACTATGCAGTCCCTATAGATATTGACAGATATGCCAACAGGGCTGAGGGAGCGTATCTTGTAGTGACCACGACCAGGATATTGGTCTATGACGGCAAGGATATGACTGATACCTATAAGATCAATGAATGCAGCATGGCTAAGGCAGAAGCAAAAGTCGGCGGAGGAATACTTGTTGTAACTCATAACGGTATTGAAAAGATCGCAGCTCATTATTCGGCCAAGCATCTGGTAAGATATGCATATATTGCAAGAGGGATAAATATTCTGATCTCAGGAAGGTTTGAGGAAGTTGAGAGCAGGGAGTATGAGAAGATATGCCCTGAATGCGGACGTGCCATAGGAGGGACCGGAGAATGCACAAGGTGTTCGAAAGAAGGCGGTTCGAACCGGCTTTTGACAAGAGTTTTAAAGACATATAAAAAAGACTTTTTGGGTATATTTTTATTGATGGTGCTGGCGGCTATCACAACTCTTTTGAACCCGGAGATACAGAAGCATCTTATAAATGATGTACTAAAAGGTGGCGGGGGAATGAAAAAGGCGCTTGTGTTCCTTTCGATCATGTTCTCGCTGAGTGTGGGTATCGTTGTTGTAAACATATTAAAGAGCAATGCATCGACAAGACTGGGAGCCAGGATATCATCAGATCTAAGGCTTGAGCTATTTAAGAAATATCAGGAACTGCCGATCAGTTTCATTAATGACAGAAGACCAGGTGAACTTCTAAACAGGATAACGCAGGACACTTTATATATAAGGCAGTTCATGGAGGATGTGTTCTGTAACCTGTTTGCGGTCCTTTTCATATTTATATGGGATGTGCTTTTCATGATGCTGATAAATCTTAAGCTCGCTTTGCTTACTTTTGTATCTGTGCCGCTTGTGGTGTTTATGATCCTGGGATTCAGAAAGACCGTTTATCGTATCTTTCATATGCAGTTTCGTAAGAACGATGAGGTTTCAAGCAGCCTCCAGGATGTGATATCCGGAATGAGGGTCGTAAAGACATACGGTAAAGAAAAAGATGAATCCGAGCGGTTTAAGATCCTGTCTGGAGAATTTGCGCAGACACAGAGAAGAAACGAGACTTTCTGGGCGGTCTTCCAGCCTATAATATCTTTCCTTATGGGAATGGGAGTGGTCACGGTCGTGTATTTCGGAGGTCTATATGTATTTGACGGCAGCATGTCTCCGGGAGAGCTGTATCAGTTCATAACATATACTCTTTTATTGTTCCAGTATATTGAATGGATGAGCCGTATGCCCAGAGAGCTTACCCAGCTTATAAGCAGTATCGAAAGAATAGATGATATACTGCGCCAGAAGGTTGATCATGAGGATGAGGATCGTGTTCACGATATTAAGATAAAGGGTGAGATCACATTCGATCATGCCACATTCGGATACAAGTCATACCAGCCTGTTTTGGAGGATATCAACGTGACTGTAAAGCCGGGAGAGATGATCGGTATAGTCGGAGCCTCGGGAACAGGCAAATCCACACTTATCAATCTGCTTATGAGATTGTACGAGGTAGATGACGGAAGGCTCTTAATCGATGGGACAGATATAAAAGACATAAGTTTGAGATCATACAGGTCACAGCTTGGAGTTGTTTTGCAGGAGACATTTTTATTCTCAGGCACGATAATCGATAACATAAGATTTTCTAAGCCGGATGCAACATATGGAGAGATAATCAGAGCTGCAAAAATGGCGAATGCACATGAGTTTATCTGCAATCTCAAAGACGGATACAATACATATGTCGGAGAGAGGGGCTCATCACTCTCGGGAGGAGAGCGTCAAAGGATAGCGATCGCAAGAGCCATACTGACCGATCCAAGACTGCTTATACTTGATGAAGCGACATCCAGTCTTGATACGGAAAGTGAATTCATGATACAAAAGGCGCTTGACAGACTTACAGAAGGCAAGACAACATTTGCGATAGCTCACAGGCTTTCAACTCTTCAGAAAGCAGATCGTCTGATGGTAATAGACGGGCATAAGATCGCTGAGATAGGAACGCATGAAGAACTGCTGGCGATGAAAGGAATATATTATAAGCTTTATACTGCTCAGATCACAGCCTGAATCGTGGGATCTGATCTCATACAGATAAGATGAGTATCCTCATATATCAAATGCGATATATGAGGATTTTTTTTTCGTTATAAACCTGTTATAATTCTATTTGGATTGTTTTATCCCCGAAAAATGTGGAAAGAAGGCAAAGGCAGTGAAAAAGATAGTTTTGACGGGCGGTGGAACCGCAGGACATGTCACACCTAACATAGCGTTGCTTCCTTCATTGGAGAAAGCAGGATACGAGATATATTATATTGGTTCATATGACGGCATCGAGAAAAGGCTGATGGCTGATTACAACGTAAAGTATTATGGTATAGCCACCGGTAAATTCAGAAGATATTTTGATCTTAAGAATTTCTCTGATCCTTTTAGGGTTTTGAAGGGATACAGAGAGGCCAAAAAGATACTTAAGGAGATTGATCCGGATGTCATTTTCAGCAAAGGTGGCTTTGTTTCTGTTCCTGTTGTTCGTGCGGCCGGAGATCTTAAGATACCCTGTGTCATACATGAATCCGATATGTCACCGGGTCTTGCCAACAAACTCTGCATTCCCGTAGCCGATAAGGTATGCTGCAATTTCCCCGAGACAATATCCAAAGTTCCCGCAGGGAAGGCAGTGCTTACCGGATCGCCTATAAGAGCAGAACTTATGCAGGGAAGTATAGAAGCAGGCTATAAGCTTTGCGGCTTCAATTCTTCAAAGCCGGTTATCATGGTAATCGGCGGTTCTCAGGGAGCACAGAGTATAAATGAGGTTGTAAGAGAATCTCTTGATACGCTTCTTAAGGATTTTCAGATAGTACATATATGCGGCAAGGAAAAAATGGATAACCTTAAGCTTTCTGTCCCTGGTTATAAGCAGTTTGAATATCTTAAGGCAGAACTCAAGGATGCGTTTGCCATGTCGGATGTTGTTATATCAAGAGCTGGTGCAAATGCGATATGTGAACTGCTCGCACTTAATAAACCCAATATTCTCATCCCTCTTTCAGCCGGTACAAGAGGAGACCAGATACTTAATGCATCATCTTTTGAAGGACAGGGATTCAGTGCGGTCATAAGAGAAGAAGCACTCGATCCGATCTCGCTTGTTGAGACGGTTCATGAGGTATTCCTTAACAGAAAGCAGTACATTGAAAACATGGTCAGCAGCGGTCAGCTAAACTCTATAAAGACCATTATGGGTCTGATTGAGGAATGTGCCGATAAATCATCGAAAGAATAAGGAACACTGACATAGATGGTCGTCAGATTATTTGAAAAGTATATGCAGGATATGGGGTATGACATTTTGCCGACATCATATCCGCAGATAAAAGAATATATTCGTGAAGAAAACGGCTATTTGAATACCATTCAGGTCATTGAACTAAAGGATGAACCTGTTTTTGATCATGACAGGTTTGTAGAGTATACAAAAGATGTCTCTTCAATGATAAAGGATAAGGATATTCATGTTATGACTGTCGTTTTCTGTGAGGATCGACATCTTGCAGACAGCATGGTTTCAGACGAATACATGTGCTGGATCATAGACAGTAAGGATCTTTGTTTTGTTGAAAGAGCCTGCGATGAAGTCCAGGATTTCTACGGACTTAAGGGAATGCTGACAGGCTGGCTTAAAGATACCAAAGCCCTGATTGAATCGGGTGATATGCATGCGATCAGTGATAAGCTTCTGAATAATGAGGAACGTGAGAACCTTAAGGAAAAAAACAGTAAGAAGCCGTCTCCCGTAGCTGTAACCCTTGTTATAATAAATTCTATAGTGTTTCTTACATCGGCTATTATAGGAAATGTTGCCGCAAACGGTACAAATCCTTTTGTGAGCGCCGGACAGATGGATCCAAACGGGATAATCGCAGGTGAATATTACAGATTCTTAACAGCGGCATTTCTCCACGGCGGCATACAGCATCTTGCGGGAAATATGATCCTTTTGTATTTCATGGGAGAGATGGTGGAGCATAATATCGGATCTGTCAGATTTGCAATAGTATACCTGTTATCAGGTATACTGGGAAATGTGGTATCATATACATATGAGATGTTATCCGGATCAAGGTATGTTTCGGTAGGAGCATCCGGGGCGGTATACGGCATCATGGGAGCGTTATTGTATCTGGTGATAAGAAAGGCCAAAGGCCTGAATATACCGATAAAAAGGATGGTGCTGGTACTGGCCTATTGCATATACAGCAGTTTTGCCACAGAACATGTGGATTATGCAGCTCATATTGGCGGTCTGATCAGTGGTTTTTTGCTTACTACCGTTATATGCGAACTGACAAAGAAAAAAGGAGGGGAATCGGAAAGTGAAAGTTAATATTTACTACGGCGGAAGAGGACTGATGGACGATCCGACACTCTTCGTTATAGATAAGATGCAGAGCGTTCTTGAAGAACTCAATGTCAAAGTAGAAAGATATATGCTCTGCGAACAGAGAGCGGCAATAACCACACTTCCCCAAACATTAAAGGATGTTGACGGCATAATACTTGCGACTACTGTTGAATGGTATGGCATTGGTGGATATATGCAGCAGTTTCTGGATGCATGCTGGCTTTACGGAGACAAGGAAAAGATAGCAGGGATATATATGTGTCCGATAGTCATGTCTACAACCTACGGAGAAAGAGAAGGAAAGTTAAATCTTTCTCAGGCATGGGAGATACTCGGAGGTCTTCCCTGTTCGGGAATCTGCGGATATATAGCAAATGCGGCTTCTCTTGAGATGGATGACAGATATACAACACTCATTGAGAAAAAAGCCGAGAATGTTTACAGGACAATAAAACAGAAGATGATAAGTTTTCCTGCGAGCAATCAGGCAGTCAAGCAGATGGTATCGGTGTCAACAAACACCGATCTGACACCACAGGAGTCGGAGCAGCTGTCACAGTATGCTGCTGATGACAGTTATGTTCAGCGTCAGAAAGAAGATATACAGGATCTTGCCAGGATGTTCAAAGGCATGATGGGTAAGGAACCTACAGAAGGTGAATCATACATAAGCGCATTAAAAGAGCACTTTAACCCTGTTGCCGGTTTCAAGGCGGGATATAAGATAATGATCGGAAAGAAGCCTCTTTCCATTAAAGTAGACGGAGCAGAGGCTGAGTATCTGTTAGAACCTATAGATAAAGCCGATGTTGAGATAAGCATAAACGAAGAGACAATGCAGGATATAATATCGGGAAGAATGACTTTCCAGAGAGCATTTATGGCTGGAAATATGAAGATGAAGGGCGACTTTAAGATATTGAGAACCCTTGATGAGCTGTTTGTTTTTATGTCATAGCGCGGATGAAAAGAGGTAAAGGATGAAAGACGACAATTGTATTTTTTGTAAACTGGCAAATGGTATTATCCCCACCAATTCAATCTATGAAGATGAGGATTTCAATGTTATACTTGATGCCGGACCTGCTACAAAGGGACATGCACTCATTATCCCCAAGGAGCATTATAAGAACATATACGAGTTACCGGAAGAGACTGCCGGAGAGGTTTTCAAACTTGCTAAGAAACTAGCGATCAAAATGACTGACAAACTGGGAGCGGACGGATTTAATATCGTTCAGAATAACAATGAAGTAGCAGGACAGTCAGTATTTCATTTTCATATGCATCTGATCCCGAGATATGAGGGAGACGGACAGCATATACTGTGGAAACCTACAGAGCCCGATGCAGAAGTGCTTAAGAGCATAGCAGAGAGCCTAAGGATGTAATTGAAACAACCCCCCAAAAGTTTGAATCTGCCAAAAAGGTTTGGAGAATGACAGGGGTTAAGCGAATATATAAGAAGGAGATTTACATTATGAGTAAAGTAACTTTTGACTACTCCAAGGCCGGAGTGTTTGTTGCCGACCATGAAGTAGAGAACATGAAGAAACTGGTACTTGATGCAAAGGAGCTTTTAGTATCCAAGAAGGGACCGGGCAACGATTTTTTAGGATGGATCGATCAGCCGGTAGCATATGATAAGGATGAATTTGCACGTATCAAGGCAGCAGCAGCCAAGATTCAGAGCGATTCCGATGTACTCTTGGTTGTCGGCATAGGCGGATCTTATCTCGGTGCAAGAGCTGCTATAGAGTTTTTGAGACACGGTTTCTACAACATGATCAGCAAAGAGCAGAGAAAGACTCCCGAGATCTATTTTGTAGGAAATTCAATAAGTTCTACATATCTTAAGAATCTGATCGATGTTATAGGAGACAGAGATTTTTCCATAAACATGATCTCAAAATCAGGAACTACTACAGAGCCTGCAATCGCTTTCCGTGTTCTTAAGGCTATGATGGAGAAGAAATACGGCAAGCAGGAAGCTGCAAAGAGGATCTATGCAACAACTGACAAAGCTAAGGGATCTCTTAAGGGTCTTGCTACTGAAGAAGGTTATGAGACCTTTGTTGTTCCGGATGATATAGGTGGAAGATTTTCTGTTCTTACAGCTGTAGGACTTCTTCCTATCGCAGTAAGCGGAGCAGATATCGATAAGCTTATGGAAGGTGCGGCAAGCGGACGCGAGATGGCACTTAATAATGCATTTGAGGAGAATGATGCTCTTAAGTATGCAGCTCTTCGTAACATCCTTTACAGAAAAGGAAAATCAATAGAGATCCTTTGTAATTATGAGCCTGCTGTACATTATGTATCAGAGTGGTGGAAACAGCTTTACGGTGAGAGCGAAGGAAAGGATCAGAGAGGAATCTTCCCTGCAAGCGTGGATCTTACAACAGATCTTCATTCAATGGGTCAGTTTATACAGGACGGTGCAAGAAACATGTTTGAGACCGTTATAAATGTAGAGAAATCCAGAGAAGAGATCGTTATTGAAGAAGAACCTGTGGATCTTGACGGACTTAACTATCTGACAGGAAAGACAGTTGATTTTGTAAACAAATCTGCTATGAACGGTACAATACTTGCTCATACGGACGGACAGGTTCCCAACTGTATGATCAATATCCCTGAGATGAATGAGTATTATCTTGGCCAGTTGTTCTATTTCTTTGAGTTTGCATGTGGCGTAAGCGGATATATACTTGGTGTTAATCCGTTTAATCAGCCCGGTGTAGAAAGCTATAAGAAGAACATGTTTGCTCTTTTGGGCAAGCCGGGATATGAAGCTCAGCGCGAGGAATTGTTAAAGAGATTGTAATCGATCACTTTGGCGATAAAGGATATAAAGGAAATCAGCGCCCTTTGCAGGGCGCTGAAGTTTTAATGTATAGAGACATCTAGCTCGGCAGAAGCTAGTTATCTGGCATATGAAATTAACCTTCTATATTAATTATCGTCAACTATGTCACCATTTATTAGACTTAATCCGGTAGCTACACCTGATTCTGTAAAGTATGGCATACCATTTATCTCATGAGCGGTAATGGTTATCTTATTTGTTGAATCAAACCATTTCTTTGATCGGAGTTCATAAGAGGTTATACCTGCATTTTCAAGAGCAAGCTGCCAGTAAAGATCATCACCGCTAATTGAGGTGTTAACCGTAGTTCTGACACCGGGAACTATCTCAATCTTGCAGGTATTGGGTATTGCTACTCTGTGTCTGTCTGCATCGGCTGCAAATGTCTCTGCAGAATGGCATAAGGTTTCGATGTTCTGTACATCGGCTGCCATACGGGAGTTTTCTACCCACTTTATGAATTGTGGAGCAAGTACACCAACAAGAACTGCCATAATAGCAATTACAACTATAAGTTCTACAAGCGAGAAACCGCTGTTTTCATGGTGGCTTTTCATAACTCTTGCTCCTCCTCTGAGTTTATAATACTACAAGTAAAACAATTTTACAAGAGAAATCTTAAAAAAAATTAAGGTAAATTTAAGGTTATTTTATGAAAATAGTTTTTTTGGACAGAAATACAATAGGATTTGATATAGAAACAGCGATTTTTAGGGATTTTGGAGAACTTGAAGAACATGATTCCTGCGGCGTATCAGACAGTAAAAAATATATTAAAGATGCAGATGTTGTCATATTTAATAAGACCGTCATGAATGAGGATATGTTAAAGGATGCCATGAACGTCAAGCTGTTATGCGTAACAGCTACAGGTTATGACAATGTGGATCTGGATTACTGTAAAAGCAGGAAGATTGCGGTATGCAATGTGAAAGGCTATTCAACGCCGGCAGTAGTACAGCATACATTTGCACTGGCACTATATGTACTTGAAAAGATAAGTTACTATGATAACTATGTTAAGTCAGGCGAATATTGCAAGGCCAGCGGCTTTTCGAATTTTGATGAACGATATTTCGAACTGGATGGAAAAACCTGGGGAATTGTCGGTATGGGCAATATAGGCAAGGGTGTAGCAGCAGTCGCATCGGCTTTCGGATGCAGAGTGATATATTATTCCGCTTCCGGGAACAATTGCTCGGATCTTTATGAAAGAGTTGATTTTAAAACTCTGTTAAATAAAAGTGATATATTATCACTGCATTGCCCGTTAAGTGAAAAGACCAGGGGATTAATGGATATAGAAGCCTTTAAGCAAATGAAAAAGTCTGCTATACTTGTAAATGTGGCCAGAGGACCGGTAGTGGATGAACAGGCGCTTTATACAGCACTAACGGAGAACTTGATTGCAGGTGCAGGATTGGATGTTCTTGGAAAGGAACCGATGAGCATCGACAATCCACTGATAAAGATAAAAGACAGCAGGAAACTCATTATAACTCCTCATATGGCATGGGCAAGTGTAGAGGCCAGAAAAAGGTGTGTTCAGGAGATATATAAGAATATAGAAAGTTTCCTGGCTGGAGATACAAGAAACAGAGTTGATATTTGATTCCAAAGGAATCTGAAATAAGCTAACAGGAAAGGGAGATAGTTATGGAGAGTATCATCAGAGATATAAACCTGGCAGAGTCGGGAGAGAGAAAGATAGAGTGGGTAAAAAGAAACTGTGATCTTTTAAGGACATTGGAGAAGGAATTTACTGAGACAAAGCCTTTCGCAGGTAAGAAGGTTGCTCTTTCAGTACATTTGGAGGCTAAGACGGCATACCTTTGCAAGGTTCTGGCAGCGGGTGGAGCAGAGATGTATGTTACCGGTTCCAATCCGCTTTCTACACAGGATGATGTTGCGGCTGCACTTGTAAAGGCAGGGCTCAATGTTTTCGCCTGGTATAACGCGACCGAAGAAGAGTATAATTCGCATATTCGTAAAGTTTTGGAGATCGGACCCAACATAATCATAGATGATGGCGGAGATCTTGTTCATATGATGCATACAGAGTTTGTTGACCTGATCCCTAACGTCATCGGCGGATGCGAAGAGACCACAACCGGTATTATCAGACTTGAAGCCATGAACAAAAAGGGTGAGCTTAGATTCCCCATGGTAAGAGTTAACAATGCTGATTGTAAGCATCTTTTTGATAACCGTTACGGAACGGGACAGTCTGTCTGGGATGGAATAAACAGAACAACAAACCTTATCGTTGCCGGTAAGAACGTTGTAGTTGCCGGTTATGGCTGGTGCGGCAAAGGAGTCGCTATGAGAGCAAAAGGACTCGGTGCAAAAGTCATAGTAACTGAAGTCAATCCTATAAGAGCGATAGAAGCCGTAATGGATGGTTTTGAAGTAATGCCCATGAATGATGCTGCAAAGATAGGTGATTTCTTTGTTACTGTAACAGGTTGTGATAAGGTAATAGATAAAGATGATTTTGCGGTAATGAAGGATGGAGCGATATTAACAAATGCAGGTCATTTTGACTGTGAAGTGGATATGGCCGGTCTTCGTGAAATGGCTGTAGAATCAAAACAGATGAGAAACAACATAATGGGATATAAGCTTCCCACTGGTCAGTGGCTCTGTGTAATAGCAGAAGGCAGACTTGTAAATCTTGCAGCCGGTGACGGACATCCTGCGGAGATTATGGACATGAGCTTTGCGATCCAGGCATTATCTGCCAAGTATCTTGTTGAACATCAGGGTAATCTTGAAAGCATGCTTATAGATGTTCCTGAAGATGTGGATATGGATGTGGCATCCAGAAAGCTTGCATTCTTAGGTAAGAAGATAGATACTCTGACTGAGGAGCAGATAGCTTATCTGAACGCTTCTCTGTAATATATATGTGATCTGAAGGCGAAAGGTTTGAATTAAAGACAATAAAAGTGCACTCCCGACAGGAGTGCACTACTAATATACGTCAAAAAAGCTTATTCCTCGTCGTCGCCTCTTGTACCGATGAAGCTGGCTACAGAAGAAACAACACTTGAAACTACGCTGATAACCACAGCTATTATGATTATAAGAAGGCCACCGCCCAAGATCAAAAATGAACCTGCCATATGAATTACCTCTGAATATTCAAAATATCCCTTGCGGGAAAATATAATCTGTGACTAATACACAGTATGCCATGAAAATCGGCAAAAATCAATAAACATAGAAAAGATAATAAATATGAAAGAAATCGAGAGACCAAAAAAAGACAGAAACATAAAAGCTGATGTGATACGAGGATTTGCCATAATAACCGTTATAATCGGACATTGTATCCAGAACGGTAATGGATGGTATTACTTTATTGATGGTGCTTATTGGAGCAATAAAGTCTATCAGTTTATATACAGTTTTCATATGCCGCTATTCATGCTGCTTGCCGGATGGTTTGCATATTACAGTATCAAAAAGGTTGAAGGTGACAGAAAAGCACAGTGGAAGCTCTTGGGCAAGAGAGCATTCACTTATGTAACACCCATATTCTTATGGACTCTTTTTGAGTTTTTAAGAGGAGAGATAATGAGGGTGTCTCAGGGTGAGGCGCCTACACAGATGAGCACCATGTTTATATGGTTTATAAACTACTTTATAACAAACCTTTGGTTTTTATGGGCTGTTCTTATCTGTCTTATCATAGTCTTTGTTATGCATCTTTATCTTGAAGACAACATTCCGTTATATGTTGTGGCATTCTGCAGTTTCTATATCCTGCCGGATGCTGCCAATCTGGGAGTATATAAGTATCTGATACCATATTATGTTGCGGCATTCTATGTAAATATGTGTCTTGATAAGTTTTCAAATGTAAAAGAGATTGAAAATGAAGAAGAGGAATCACTAGGAAATAAGGTATATAGGCTTATCAATAAGCTGATCGTTTCTTATAAAAATAAGCCCAATATGTATCTGGTGATTCTGGCCGTTATATTTGGTGTTATGTTCCTGTTTTATAATTCACAAACATTTATTTATGTATCGGGATATCGAATCAGCAGAACGGGTTTAGTAAAGAAGGTTATATTAGATACATACAGAACAGTGATCGGGTTTGTGGGGAGTGCATTTTTCATGATCCTTTGGGACAGGATCGTTGATCGTTTCAAAGATTGCAAGTGGCATTTGCTCACTGCTTTTGGAAGAAACAGTCTGGGTATATATATCCTTCAGGGGTATTATATTCTGATAGTAATGGCTAGCTATACAAACAATCTGACATGGATCAAATGGTATCACATTCCGATAGAAGTAGTTATAATAAGTGCGATTTCACTGATAACTGCGATCGTTTTGGGAAAGATACCTGTTGTTAAGATATTGGTCGGGAAGATGTAATTCTTTTACACTTTAGATTGATATTTGCAACACAATCCTATATCATAAATATAATCCCATAAGGGAACTGCTAAATATTGGTGCTAAATGTAAAGGAGGTTACTTATGAAGTATGTATGTACAGTTTGCGGTTACATCTATGAGGGCGACAATCCCCCTGCTGAGTGTCCTGTTTGCCACGCTGCAAGTGACAAATTCAAGGTAGTTGAGGGAGAACTCACTCTTGCTGCTGAGCATGAGTATGGTGTATATGCGAAAACAGTAAAGAACAATCCTGATATCAAAGAAGAAGACAAAAAGTACATCTTTGATCAGTTAAAGGCTAATTTCCAGGGTGAGTGCTCTGAGGTTGGTATGTATCTTTGCATGGCTCGTATAGCTCATCGCGAGGGATATCCGGAAATAGGTCTGTATTGGGAAAAAGCTGCTTTTGAAGAAGCAGAGCATGCTGCTAAGTTTGCAGAACTTCTTGGTGAGGATCTTGAGCCTAACATGAAGGCTTCCACAAAGGAAAACCTTAAGTGGAGAGTTGATTGCGAGTTTGGCGCTACAGCAGGTAAATTTGATCTTGCAAAGTGCGCAAAGATGAACAACCTTGATGCGATCCATGACACTGTTCATGAGATGGCTCGTGACGAGGCTAGACACGGTAAGGCTCTGAAGGGGCTTTTAGACAGATATTTTGGTTAAATAACGGGTATTTATGAAGCATTAATGGCAGGCGAATTCGCCTGCCATTATTTGTGTTCTTATATAATTGTCATAGACGTTTTGTTAGATGTTATGCAACGTTGTGCATACCTGAAAGATAAGTGAACATCTTTACTGCATCTGTCTTGTCAGAGAATGAAAGTTCAAGTTCCTTGATAGTACCTTCAACGTAAGTCTCTGAAAGAAGATTGAGGTTTTCACCGTTTTTGCTGCTGAGTGTGATGTGCTCTCCGTTATCGTTAACAAGTTCTACATTTCCTTCACACTCTGAAAGTGTCTCAAAAAATTCTTTTGTGTTCTCAATGTTGTAAATTTTCATAATAATATTCCTCCTGTTTGTGTGCCTCCCCGGGCGCACATCGTATTTACTCTTTTCTCTTTACACCTGTATTATCGTGCAAAGAATATGCAGGGGCAAGGCTTCTCTTAAACAAAAATACCAAAATGACGACCGTAAAATTGTGCACAATGCATAATTTGTAATATATATGACGATTTAACAGGCTGTTTTCATTTATCAAAAGACGATGTTTTATACTTTTTTTATACTTTTATCCCGAATACTTTCTTTTATAGTGCATATTAAGTGATATACTTAAAACATGAATCTGAAGAAAAGACTGACAATTACATATGTGATATTGCTGTCTATTCCTATACTTATAGCGGTGATAGGATTCTGTGTTGTGCTGATTTCCGGAAGTGAATTTGTTCCAAGGCCGCTTTTTATGGAAGTATTTATTGCATTGATCGCAGCACTTCTGATAATGTCACTGGTATTGACGACATGGACGAACAAAGGAGTCTTTACACATATAAGGAAGTTAAATGAAGCAATGGACTGTATTGCTAAGGGTAACTTTGATTATGTACTTTCGGCAGACGTTTGTTCCGGTGAGATAGCACAGCTTTATAAGAGCTATGAGGATATGCGATTAAAGCTTAAGGAGAGCTCTGAAGATACTCTTCATAACGAGCAGCAAAACAGGGAACTCATAAGCAATATCACTCATGATCTCAAGACTCCCATAACAGCCATAAAGGGATATGTAGAAGGTATCATGGATGGCGTTGCAGATACCGATGAGAAAAAGGATAAGTATGTAAAGACCATTTATAACAAAGCCATAGAGATGGACAGACTTATCAATGAACTGACATATTATTCGGGAATAGATTCAAACCGTATCCCGTATACATTTCATCGTATCGATGTATCCGATTTCTTCAATGATTGTGTGGAAGAAGTTGGAATGGATCTGGAAAACAAGAATATTGAGCTTAACTATTCCAACCTGCTTGAGCCGGGTACGCGTATTATCGCTGATCCTGAACAGTTCAAGAAGGTTATCAACAACATTATCGGAAACTCTGTCAAATATATGGACAAGGAACATGGTATCATAGATATCCGTCTTCTGGATGCCGTTGATTCGATAAGAGTCGAGATAGAGGATAACGGTAAGGGAATAGCTGCAAAGGATATAGGAAATATATTTGAGAGATTTTACCGCACCGATGCTTCAAGGAATTCTTCAAAGGGCGGAAGCGGTATAGGTCTTTCGATAGTAAAGAAGATTGTGGAAGATCACGGGGGCTACATTTGGGCTACGAGCAAAGAGGGCGAAGGCACCTGTATGCATTTCGTGTTAAGAAAGTATATCGAACAACAAAAGCCTGAACAGGAAGAGGTGGATGTATGAACAAGAAAGTATTGATAGTTGAAGATGAAGTTGCGATAGCCGATCTTGAGAAGGACTATCTTGAACTGAGCGGATTTGATGTTGCTATAGAAAATGCAGGTGACAGCGGACTTAAACGTGCCTTGGATGAGGATTTCAATATAATAGTGCTGGATCTTATGCTTCCCGGTGTGGATGGGTTTGAAGTCTGCAAAAAGATACGTGAGAAGAAAGATGTTCCGATAATCATGGTATCTGCAAAGAAAGAGGATATTGATAAGATAAGAGGTCTCGGACTGGGAGCGGATGATTATATAACCAAGCCGTTCAGTCCAAGTGAGCTTGTGGCAAGGGTTAAGGCACATCTGTCCAGATATGAGAGACTGATAAATTCTAATCAGAAGATCAATGATGTCATCGAGATCAGAGGTATAAAGATAGATAAGACAGCCCGCAGAGTTTATGTTGACGGTGAGGAAAAAGCCTTTACAACCAAGGAGTTTGATCTGCTCACTTTTCTGGCAGAAAATCCCAATCATGTATACACAAAAGAGGAACTCTTCAGGGAGATTTGGGATATGGATTCATTCGGTGATATCGCAACCGTAACTGTTCATATCAAGAAGATAAGAGAGAAGATCGAGATAGACACTGCAAAGCCCCAATATATTGAGACTATATGGGGTGTCGGATACAGATTTAAAGTTTAATATATTATGTTTAAAGCGGCATCATTCAGTATGTGAATGGTGCCGCCTGCTATTGAAGATAACCACACTATATGCTAAAATTTTCTTGTTTGGAGTTACTTTTTTGTATATTAAATAGAGAGGTATAGGGGTTATGTTTAATGAGACTTTTTGGGCATTGGTCCCGGCGCTGGTAGCCATTTCACTGGCATTGATCACTAAGGAAGTTTACAGCTCACTCTTCGTTGGTATCGTGGTGGGAGGTCTGCTGTATGCTCAGTTTAATGTTGTGGCTGCATTTGATCATCTTTACAATGACGGATTTGTAGCTGTTCTTTCGGATTCCTATAACGTAGGAATACTGATATTCCTGGTTGTACTGGGAGCCATGGTGGCACTCATGAATTATGCGGGCGGGTCGGCCGCGTTTGGTGAGTTTGCCAAGAAAAAGATCAAGACAAGAGTAGGAGCTCAGCTTGCGACTATAGCGCTGGGAGTTCTTATATTCATAGATGATTATTTTAACTGCCTTACAGTTGGCAGTGTTATGCGTCCGGTAACGGATGAACATAAGATTTCAAGAGCAAAACTGGCCTATCTCATTGATGCGACGGCAGCACCTATATGTATCATCGCACCAATTTCAAGCTGGGCAGCAGCAGTTGCGGGATTCGTAGAGGGTGAGGACGGTTTTACGGTTTTCCTTAAAGCGATCCCATACAATTATTATGCATTGCTGACCATACTGATGATGATTCTCATAGCTGTTTTCAATATTGACTTCGGTCCCATGAAAAAACATGAGATGAATGCTATGAACGGAGATCTGTTCACATCAGGAAAAGCGGCAGAGACAAAAGAAAAGATACCGACAAATGATAAAGGTAAAGTTATCGACCTGGTATTCCCTGTCATTATCCTGATAGTATGCTGTGTCATCGGCATGATCTATTCAGGCGGATTCTTTGGTCCTGACGGTGTTAGTTTCATTGAAGCATTCTCTAATTCGGATGCATCGATCGGTCTGGCTATGGGTAGTATCACGGCACTCATAATTACGATTATTTTCTTCCTTTACAGAAAAGTATTAAACTTCAAGCAGTGTATGAACTGTATCCCGGAAGGATTTAAGCAGATGGTTCCCGCAATTTTGATACTAACCTTTGCGTGGACCCTAAAGGCTATGACAGATTCACTCGGAGCAAAGGAATATGTGGCAGGAGTTATTGCAGGCGGTGCGGAAAGCTTATTTAATTTCCTTCCTGCGATAGTGTTCCTTGTAGGATGTTTCCTTGCCTTTGCAACAGGAACAAGCTGGGGAACCTTCGGTATTCTTATACCTATAGTAGTTGCAGTATTTTCGGGTACAAATCCGCAGTTGATGATCATATCGATCTCTGCATGCATGGCCGGTGCGGTTTGCGGTGACCATTGTTCACCCATATCGGATACAACGATCATGGCAAGTGCGGGAGCTCAGAGTGATCATATAAATCATGTAAATACTCAGCTTCCATATGCGATCGTATGTGCAGCAGTCTCTTTTGTGACATATATAGTTGCGGGATTCACACAAAATGCATGGATAGCGCTTCCTATAGGTGTAGCTATCATGGTCGGTGTGATGTATATCATAAAATACAGTATGAAAGATACAGGTGAAAAAGCAGCGGAATAGATGATTTGGGGCATGGCTTTTAGCCATGCCTCTTAAGGCTTAATAAGGAATCATTGGTTAAATATCGGATGAGGTGAATTCTTATGGAATATGATATCGACAGATTTTCATTGGCTGATGCAAATGAGTTTATAAGCGGTAATGTTGATGCGTTATTGTTTGTTGACGCAAAGGCTGATACGTTCAAGGCACTGGTCAAAAGGGGGATGTTTACAGACTTTATTGAAGATAAGGGAAGCTATCATGAACTGATAGAAAAACTATGGTTTCATCTGAGTGATACCATGGAAAAGATCACGGAAGATTATCAGGTTTTTATCCCTACATTCGGTCAGTTCAGCGGTAAATACAGCAGAAGATTAAAGATTGTTGATAATGAGACTCCGCATGCGATACAGATGACCATCTATCCTCTTGATGAGAATTATTATCTTATTCTTTTGGATGAGCTGGATAACAGTGAATACATGAAGGATTTCTTAACAAGTGAAAAGGTCAGCACTATTCAGAATACATATCTTTTCTCGATGTATATCGATCTTTTCAAAGACTCTACGAGCAGTCTCAGTATCACGGAGATATCTGACGAGACCGTTCATTCAAGCGTTAAGTATTCCGAGTGGAGATATATGATCGTCAATATGATCTGGCCTGATGATCAGGAACTGTTCATGGAAAGAACGGATCCCGAGTATCTTAAAAAGAACATCATGCCCGGACGAACAGCTTCTTTTGATTGCCTTATGCAGAATCTTGAAGGCAAATACATATGGGTTAAGCTGATATTCTCTCGTGCTGAGACCAATAACAGTGAAGAAGACTACAGATTTGTCTTTATGGTCCAGGATATTCATGAAAACTCCGTTCAACTGATGTCTACTTTGAAAAAATATGAAGAACTGGCATCTAAAGATACTTTAACCGATGTATTTAATCATGGAAGAATAGAGACAGAGATATATAATGCCATAGAGATAGTAGCACGTACTGACAGAGCCGTATCCATGATGATGTTTGATATCGATTATTTCAAAAACGTGAATGATAAATACGGACATGCCGTCGGCGATATGACGTTGAAACATTTTGCTTATCTGCTCAAGGAATACTTTAAATCCGTAAATGCAGTTATAGGAAGATGGGGCGGTGAGGAATTTGTGGCAGTATGCTACGATGCCGATATAAACAAAGCAGCCAGATATGCAGAGGAGATAAGAAATAAAGTATCCGGTGAGGAATTCAAGGTTGCAGGAAATGTGACCTGCAGTATCGGTCTGACTCAGATCTCGAAAGAAGATAATTTCAATCAGGCTTTTGATCATATGGATAAAGCGCTTTATCAGGCAAAATCAGACGGAAGAAACTGCGTAAGATAAGAACAGAAGAGAGAAGACAGGTGTTATTACAGGAGCTTACAAAAGAAAGATTATTCTATTATTTCAGTGAATTGGCCAAGATCCCGCACGGATCACGTAATACAAAACAGATAAGTGATTATTGCGTGAGATTTGCAAAAGAAAGAGGACTTGAATATCATCAGGATGAACTCAATAATGTGATCATTATTAAGAAAGCCTCAAAAGGCAGGGAGAATGATGAACCTTTAATCCTGCAGGGACATCTTGATATGGTGTGTGAAAAAGCTGAAGGTGTCACCAAGGATATGACAGCCGAAGGGTTGGATCTTTTCATAGACGGTGATTTCCTTGGTGCTGAAGGAACAACACTGGGTGGTGATGACGGTATTGCCGTTGCCATGATACTTTCGATACTTGAGGATGAAGAGCTTTCACATCCAAGATTAGAGGCGGTATTTACCGTGGATGAAGAGATAGGGATGCTTGGAGCGGCCGCAATAGATGTATCACCGTTAAAGGGACATACCATGCTGAATATCGATTCCGAAGCAGAGGGAATATTTACGGTAAGCTGTGCGGGAGGTGTGGTAGCTTCCTTAAGAATACCCGTTTCAAGAGAGCTTACGGATAAGAATGTATACAGTATTGATATAAGCGGCCTGACGGGAGGTCATTCCGGAATAGAGATACATAAAGGAAGGGCCAGCGCCAATAAAGTCATGGCCGGTATTCTAAAAGAACTCTTTAACAGGATCGAACTTGGCCTGATATCCGTTGACGGCGGACTTAAGGATAATGCGATCCCTGTTGCCTGCAGTGCGATCATAGTATGTGATGCAGAATTGAATGAACTTTCAGAGATCATAAGGCTTATTGCACAACCGATAGCAAAGCGATATAAAGAGACCGATCCGGGAATGAAGATCGATGTTAACCTTGTGCATGATAATAAGAAAGCCTCTATGGTAGAGAAGGATACAAAAAAAGTAATTGATGCTTTGCATTCTCTTCCTGAGGGCGTTCAGGAGATGAGTCCTGATATAGAAGGACTGGTCCAGACATCACTCAATATGGGAATCCTCACAACGACTGAAGATCATGTTGAGATGTCATATTGCGTCAGGAGCAGTGTGGACAACAGGAAAAATGATCTGACGGATATCTTAAAGAAAAAAGCTGAAGAGACGAGCGGAGAGCTTATATTGTCAGGTGATTATCCGGGATGGCAGTATAAGCAGGATTCTGTACTTCGCGATCGAATGGTTGAAATATATAAAGAACAGTATGGAAAATCGCCCGTTATAGAAGCAGTTCATGCCGGGGTGGAATGCGGACTGTTTGCCGGAAAGATATCCGGACTGGATTGTGTATCATATGGTCCGAACCTTCTTGAGATACATACATATCGCGAGAGGATGGATATAGAGTCTGCACGACGTGTGTATGCATTTACAAGGAGAGTTATAGAGGATCTTTAAAACCAAGATCATCATTTATATGTAACAGGAGGAGTATAAGGACATGATGAACCCACAGGCAATGATGCAGTTTGTATCAGCCATAAACACTTTTAAGAATAACCATCCCAAGTTTGCCAGCTTTATTGAACTTGTGATCAAGGGTGGAATACCTGAAGGATCAATTATAGAGATCACGGTCACAAGACCGGGAGAAGATCCCATTACGGCAAATATGAAAGTGATGCAGTCGGATCTTGAACTGATGCAGGCACTTAAGGATATGAAGCCATAATTATATACAGATAATGGTCAAAAGCCTGTTCCAAACACTGGAACGGGCTTAGTTTAACAACGAGGAGGACATAACGTGCATCGAATATATGAAAATGAAGACATTACGGTTTTCTGGGATTCTGAAAAGTGCAGACATGCAAAAAGATGCGTAACAGGCTGTCCGCAGGTTTTTGATATTAATCGAAAACCATGGATAGATATCAGCAAGGCTTCCAATGCAGACATATGGCAGACGATTGAAAAATGTCCAACAAAAGCTTTAACATGTGCATACAATCATGGGATCAGAGTGGTTTATGATGAAGAACGCTCAAAAAGTCTGGCATACGACAATGATAGAGTTGTCGGGGAATGTGATTATGAAGAAAAAGAGGGATCCTGGACGATATATCACACTGAGGTTCATCCGGATTATGCGAACAAAGGTATTGCCAAGAGACTTGTCTTTAAACTGGTAGAAGAAGCTGAACGACGGAAGATGAAGATAATTCCTGTGTGTTCATATGCTGTAAAAGTGCTTAAATGGTCGGATGGATCAAATAATCAATAAGCGGGAGTGTTTTTCAAATGAATTTCAGGTCGGATCAATTTGTGTATGAGACTCATCTCCATACAAGTCAGGGAAGTGCCTGCGGAAATAATACAGGCAGAGAGATGGCAATAGCACATAAGGAGGCAGGTTATACCGGTATCATAGTTACAGATCATTTCTTTTATGGAAATACAGCTGTTGACAGGGAACTGCCTTGGCAGGACTGGGTACATCAGTACTGCGCCGGATATCGGGATGCACTGGCAGTCAGTAAAGAGATAGATCTTGATGTCTTTTTTGGCTGGGAATCCGGATACAACGGTACAGAGTTTTTGGTGTATGGATTGGATGAGCAATGGCTGATGAAGCATCCTGAGATAAAGGATGCAACGGTAAAGGAGCAGTATGAACTTGTGCATAATGACGGAGGAATAGTCTTTCAGGCTCATCCATACAGGGAAGAGTATTATATACCTGAAGTAAGACTGTTTCCGGATGATGTGGATGGGATAGAGGTTTTCAATGCCAGCAATAAACTTACCGATGGCAGGGATCTGTATAATGAAAAGGCAGCACAGTATGCCATAGAACATGATTTTCCTACAACATGCGGGTCAGATATACACTGCAATGTTCCTTTAATGAGCGGGACCGCATTTAACAGGAGACTTACAGGGATACATGATTTTATAGACATGGTTATGAGCAGAAACTGTGAGATGATCAAACTGAGTAAATACAATGATGATATCAAAGATCGTTAAAGAAAACGACAATTACATAGTGGTTCATAAACCTACCGGGATAGCCACACAGACTGCCAGGCTTGGCCAGAAGGATCTTATGAGTGAGATCAAAAATCATGTGGCAGAATCCACCGGTATGAAGAATCCTTATCTTGCGGTAATAAATCGTCTTGACCAGCCTGTTGAAGGCCTTGTACTTTTTGCAAAGAACGAAAAAAGTGCAGCTAATTTGAGCAGACTTCTTAATGAGGGTAAGATCAAGAAGTTTTATCATGCTTCTGTATATGGTCATATGAATTCAAAAGAAGGAAGACTTGAGGATTATCTTGTCAAGGATGGAAAAAGCAATTTAAGCAAAGTGTCTGACAGAAACGATAAACAGGCAAAAAAGGCAGTACTGGAGTATAAAGTTGTTGATAGAAACGAAGAGACTGATACTTTGGATATAAAACTTATTACAGGAAGACATCATCAGATAAGGGTTCAGCTTTCTCATGCAGGATGTCCGATACTTGGAGATACGAAATACGCAAGTGTGGATTCCGCAGAATATAGCAGAACAAACGGTATAGGAAATATCTGTCTGAAAGCATATAAACTCATACTGGAAAATGAAACGATTCAGATCGATCTATGATATCTTATAACACATACGTGCACGTGAACACCAAGTATCTATCACCAATCATATCGCTATCTTTACATCACTTTCATATCATAATTCTTTGAGGTTAAACGATTTACCCAAGAAAACTCCCTAATAATTGTGCAATATACACAAATTACGACGCGTCAAATTGTTATATTTGTAAGATAAACACCTTGATATGCATTAAAAGATGCCTCATAATACATCATACAACGATGTGCACGAGAACGAAAGTGCACTATCGAAATAAAACAGGTAAATATAGTTTGATATAAAGAAAGAGAAGGAGAAAAAAGATGATGAAGATTGTTATGAAGGTTGTTATGATGATGGCTACAGGCGCAATTGCAATGACAGTACTTGGAGGATGCGGAAACAGTGCTGCAGAAACTGCTGCAGTATCCGAAGAAAAGTATGCAGACTCTGCTGTTTTTGCAGGAAACGAAAAGTACAACGAGATAAAGAACACATTGAGTGTAGCGTATGCTGGTACAACCGATACAGACAAGCTTGTGTATTATGTGATAAATGAAGATGCAACAAGAGGAATCCTCGTAATGAGAGAAAACAATGCAGATACAGACCCTCATGCGATCATGATGATAGGTGATATCACAGACAATGGTGACGGAACATACACTCTGCTTGATGTTTCTTCATGGGCTGCACTTACATATACTGTGGATGTTACCGAGGAGATGGGAGAAGAAGCTTACACGATCTCATTCAACGGTATGACTGATACCGCTGCGCTTTTCCCTGCTAACAAGGAATCTGTGCTTGAGAAGATAAGCGAACTCAACTAATATCATAAGTCAGTATTGAATTATTTTTGGGCAGGAGGACTGATATTTTTATCAGTCCTCTTTTATGTTTGAATGCAGCCCGTATCGACAATCTTTTCATAATCTGATAAAATCATCCACGTGGTTTTATACAAGAAGATCCGGGAGGAATCCATGTCGACTGTTCAGTTTAATTGTACAGGATGCGGAAAAAAACTTTTTAATTACGATCCTGCGACTCATTACAGAAGATATAAGAGCCCTGTTAAGGAATGCCCGAAATGTGGCAGGAAATATGCTGATCCCAGATGTCATGAGATAGCACTGGAAGGACTGCCAAAGGATATATTCAGCATAAAAGCACATTTTTTTCTTATAATACTGGGTGCGTTTGTGCTTTATATAGGCATAGTGATGTTTGGAAAAAACCAGCCGGGCGCTATAAACGGTATTCAGTTGTTAATGCCCGCAGTCATTACTGTTTTAGGTGTCCTGTTTTTTGTTGGTGGTATCGTTGAGGTAATGTCTATACTTACGGGAATTAAGCAGAAGAAGTATGACAGGCTTACGATGGAATCCAAGGAAAGATTAAAAAACAGGGATTATGCATATACTTTGTATGAACTGGGATATTTGGTTCCTCAGGAATACTTATAGGAAACCATCCCGATGGGAGTATAAGTGTTCATGAAACAGGCAAGAGTATGATCCAAACTTTGACAAAACTGATATTTATGATTTCAGTACTTATATAATGCGTTGTTATCTTGCAGGCTGTATAAACAGTTGATATAATAAAAACGCTTATTTCACAGATATAAGGAGGCCGATATGGCAGATAAAAAATTAGTAGAAGCTATAACTTCCATGAACGAAGACTTTGCGCAATGGTATACGGACGTTGTTATCAAAGCCGAACTCATAGATTATTCGAATGTTAAAGGATGCATGGTCATAAAACCTGCAGGATATGCTCTTTGGGAGAATATTCAGCGTGAACTTGACAGAAGATTCAAAGAAACAGGTGTGGAGAATGTTTATATGCCTATGTTTATACCCGAGAGTCTTCTTCAGAAAGAAAAAGATCATGTGGAAGGTTTTGCACCTGAGGTTGCATGGGTTACACACGGCGGACTCAATCCTCTCCAGGAGAGAATGTGTGTAAGACCCACATCAGAGACTTTGTTCTGTGACTTCTATAAAGGAGATATCCAGTCATACAGGGATCTTCCCAAAGTATATAATCAGTGGTGTTCTGTTGTTCGCTGGGAAAAGGAGACAAGACCTTTCCTTCGTTCGAGAGAGTTTTTGTGGCAGGAAGGTCATACGGCTCATGCAACAGAAGAAGAATCGGTTGCTCGTACCGAACAGATGTTAAACGTATATGCTGATTTCTGTAAAGAGGTACTGTCTATCCCTGTAGTAAAAGGACGCAAGACGGATAAGGAGAAATTTGCGGGTGCTGTGGCTACATATACTATAGAAGCACTCATGCATGACGGTAAAGCTCTTCAGTCCGGAACGAGCCACAACTTCGGTACGGGATTTGCCGAAGCCTTTGGTATACAGTATACAGATAAAGAAAACAAGCTTCAGTATGTTCATCAGACATCATGGGGAGTATCTACCCGTATAATAGGTGCCATAATCATGGTACACGGAGATGATTCGGGACTTGTACTTCCTCCTGCTATTGCGCCTACACAGGTTATGATAATACCTATACAGCAGAAGAAGGAAGGTGTTCTTGAAAAAGCAGCTGAATTAAAGTCTACACTTATAAATGCAGGATTTAGGGTAAAGGTTGATGACAGTGACAAATCACCGGGATTCAAGTTCAGTGAACAGGAGATGAGAGGTATCCCTGTAAGAGTTGAGATCGGTCCGAGAGATATAGAGAACGGTAAATGCCTGATCTGCAGAAGAGACACCAGAGAAAAGATAGAGGTAAACATTGATGAGCTTTCAGCTAAGATAGCTGAGCTTCTTCCACAGATCCAGCAGGATATGTATGACAAAGCCAAGAAGCATCTTGAGGAGCATACATACGAGGCAAAAACAAAAGAGGAATTCGAAAAGCTTTTTGCCGAGAAATCAGGATTTGTAAAGGCTATGTGGTGCGGTGAAACAGAGTGTGAGGAGAAAATCAAGGAAGATATGGCTGTGACCAGCCGTTGTATGCCTTTTGAGCAGGAATGCCTTTCTGACACCTGTGTATATTGTGGAAAACCTGCAAAGAAGATGGTTTACTGGGGCAGAGCATATTAAAACTAATAAGTTTTTATTACTGATAATATGAAAGAAGGAATAAACATGAATGTATTGGTAATCAATTGTGGCAGTTCATCACTTAAATATCAGCTTATATCGTCTGACACCGAGGAGGTTCTTGCAAAGGGACTTTGCGAACGTATCGGTATAGACGGAAGTGCTATAACACATCAGCCTGCAGGTGGAGATAAAGTTACAACACAGGTTCCCATGCCTGACCATACGGCAGCTGTTAAGTATGTTATTGAAAAACTGACAGATCCTGTTGTGGGTGTAGTGAAGTCTCTTGATGAGATAGATGCTGTAGGACATCGTATAGTTCACGGTGGAGAGAAATTCAACACTTCGGTAGTTATAAATGATGAAGTTGTCAAGGCTATAGAAGAATGCAATGATCTTGCTCCGCTGCATAATCCGGCAAACCTGATCGGAATAAATGCATGTAAAAAACTTATGCCAAATGTGCCGATGGTAGCTGTTTTTGATACGGCATTCCATCAGACAATGCCAAAGAAAGCTTTTCTGTATGGACTTCCTTATGAATACTATGAGAAATACAAGGTAAGAAGATATGGGTTCCATGGAACAAGTCACGATTTTGTATCCGCAAGAGCCGCAGAGTTGCTTGGAAAGAAGAGAGAAGATCTTAAGATCATAGTATGTCATCTCGGAAACGGTGCATCCGTTACGGCAGTAGATCATGGAAAGTCTGTAGATACATCAATGGGTCTTACTCCGCTTGAAGGACTTATAATGGGTACCAGATCGGGAGATATCGATCCGGCTATCATAAGCTTTATAGCTGACAAAGAGAATATATCGGCTGACGATATGATAAATGTCTGCAATAAGAAATCCGGGGTTCTCGGACTTTCGGGCGGTATATCAAGTGATTTCAGAGACCTTGCGTCTGCTGCGGAGAGTAAGGATCAAAAGGCTATAGATGCACTTGATACCTATGCATACAGAGTAGCAAAGTATATAGGAAGTTATGCTATGGCTATGAAGGGCGTGGATGTAATAGCATTTACCGCCGGCATAGGTGAGAATAACTGTCAGATGAGAGCTGCAATATGTGAATATGTGACCTGGCTCGGTACGAGTATTGATCCTGAAAAGAACGCTATTCGCGGTGAAGAAGTCATCCTTTCTAAGCCTGATGATAAAGTGGCGATAATGGTCGTACCTACCAATGAAGAGCTGGCTATTGCAAGAGAAACGGTTCGTCTAGTAAAATAATATCAGACGGATAAGAATGAGATCATAGAAGTTTTAAGAGGGTTCCTTCCGGGAACTCTCTTTTCGAAAGTATGAATAAAATAGTATTACCTGAAAACGTAAAGTACATAATAGAGACTCTGGAAGAGGCAGGTTTTGAGGGCTATGCTGTCGGAGGATGCGTAAGAGACAGTTTGCTTGGAAGAGAACCTGATGACTGGGATATCACTACAAATGCTAAACCTCTTCAGATAAAAGAACTGTTTCGCAGAACAATTGATACCGGCATACAACACGGTACGGTAACTGTTTTGGTGGATAAGGAAACCTATGAGGTTACAACTTATCGTATAGACGGTGAATATGAAGATAACAGACATCCCAAGCAGGTGGAATTCACGACCAGTCTTTGTGAAGATCTTAAAAGAAGAGATTTTACGATAAATGCGATGGCATACAATGATAAGACAGGTTTGATAGATGAATTTGACGGTATCGGGGATATTGAGAATCGCATTATAAGATGTGTAGGTGATCCTGTTGAGCGATTTGGTGAAGATGCATTGCGTATAATGCGTGCAATACGTTTCAGTGCGCAGTTGGGATATGAGATAGATAATGAAACCCTTAATGCAATGAGAAAACTGGCAGGTAATCTTAAATCTGTCAGTGCTGAAAGGATCAATACGGAACTGACCAAACTAATCATCTCTCCAAATCCTGGCAAACTTAGACTGGCATATGAATACGGGATACTTAAGATCATTCTGCCTGAGCTTTCTCAAAATATGGAGATCACACAGAATAATCCGCATCACTGCTATACTGTCGGAGAGCATATCATGCGTTCTGTTGAGGCCATAGAACCTGACAGGGTACTTCGATATGCCATGCTTTTCCATGATATAGGAAAAGCGGAAACAAAAACGACTGATGAGGAAGGAATCGATCATTTTCACGGGCATGTACAACTGTCGGCACAGATGGCATCAGATATCTGTCACAGACTAAAGTTTGACAATAAGACACTGGCGGCTGTCAAGCAGCTTATAGCTTACCATGATGCAAAAATAGAATTAAAGCATAAGAGCGTCAGACGAATGATGAATAAACTTGGCGCGGAAGGATTCGGAGATCTTTTAAAGGTCAAACAGGCTGATCTTTCAGCACAGAGTCTGTATAAAAGAGAAGAAAAACAGGCGGAAATTTATAAACTGCGGGAAATATACAGTGAAATACTTAAGGATAATGATTGTGTCAAGATATCTGATCTTGCTGTAAACGGAAAAGATCTGATGGAAAAAGGTATCACGGAAGGTCCGCAGATTGGCATGATACTTACAGAACTTCTTGAGAGAGTTATGGATGAACCAAAGCTCAATACAAGAGAAAAGCTGCTGGAGCTTGTTAATGAGAAATGTATGCAGAGAAACACAATTGCATAGAGAAGTATCTGATTTTGGTGATAAGAAAAGTACGGTGAAAAATGCCTTAAGACTTATGATTAACGTTTTACCGGCTTTTCTTGTATGTGCAGTCTTATTATGTGGATGTGCGCAGCAACCTGACCAGTCTTATGAAAACCTTCCTGAGGATAATACTGTTGATACAGGATTTGTGATACCGAAGGCCGGAACTTATGACAGTGCCGATACGGATGCTGTTGTGGTTTCTATAGATAAAGAGGCACAGACATGTACGCTTTATAACAGGCTTGTAGGGAAGAATTACACGCTTAACTTTGATGGAACATCCAAGATATATGACAAATACAAAACAGCAACAGTAATAGATCAGATAAAACCGGGAGATCTTGTTGATGTTACTTTTTTAAAGAGCAAGAAACTGTTAAACAGTATGACGGGATCACAGGATGTATGGATATATGATGATGTCACTGATTTTGAGATCGATCCCAAAACCAAACATATGAAGATAAACGGAGGCGATTACAGATTTTCCGATGATCTTTTTGTCTTTCTTGGTGATAAGAAAGCACAGCTTATGGACATCAATTCGTGCGATGTTCTTAAGATATGCGGAACGGATCATGATATTTACAGTATAGTAATAACAAAGGGTCATGGATATCTGAGGATAAAAGGACAGCATTATTTTGAAGGCGGATGGATAGAGGTTGGCAATAAGATAATAAAGAATGTTACAAGAGATATGCTGATCGCCGTACCGGTAGGCAGATACCGCGTTAAATTATCTAACGGAGAGTATGAAGGTTCTCGGGAAGTCGTTATAGAGAGTAATTGTGAAACAGAGCTTGATGTGAGTGATATGGTGGTTCTTGATGAATCCAATACCATGTACGGAAATGTGATCCTTGTAACTGAACCGGCCGGTGCGCAGGTATATGTTGACGGAAAAGAAGCTGATGCATCGGCACCTCTAAACTTGGAATACGGGATTCATCAGCTGATAGTAAGAGCTGATGGATATGAGTCAATGACCCAGTATATAAAAGTGGGTCAGGAGAATGCAACTTTAGAGATAACGCTGGATAAAAAAAAGGATTATGACTCAAATAAAGATTCATCCAATCCTCAGCCGTCTCCTTCTCCGCAGGTCACAACATATGTGACAGAAGCGGTGAATCCGCTTGAGACATCGGATTACAGAGTTATGATCGAATCGCCCGAAGGTGCTGAAGTATACATTGACGGAAGTTATGTCGGAATAATACCTGTGGATTTTGCCAAGAGAGAAGGAACCCATGTAGTCACTTTGAGAAAAGAAGGGTGTGTGACACGCAGTTATACCATATCACTGGATGGTGTATTGAGAAATGAAACCTTTTCATTTGCATCTCTTGAGGAAAATGAATAAAAATGCCCTAAAATCCACTGAAAATGCGTTAAATTCATTGACAAAATGGCCAAAAAAAGCTATTCTCTTTATAGACGTTTAAGGCGTTAAAACAATCTCATATTCAAAATGGAGGAGAGTTAAGAATGAACAAGACAGAATTAGTTGCAGCTATGGCTGAGAAGGCTGGAATTTCTAAGAAGGATGCTGAAGCAGCATTGAAGGCATTTACAGATACTGTTTCTGCTGAGCTTAAGAAGGGCGGAAAGGTTCAGTTAGTTGGATTCGGTACCTTCGAGACAGCTAAGAGAGCAGCAAGAGAAGGAAGAAATCCTCAGACAGGTAAGACAATGAAGATTAAGGCTTCTAAGGCTCCTAAGTTCAAAGCTGGTAAGGCTTTAAAGGATTTGGTTAACGCATAATAACCTATGAGATTTTGGAGGTAAGTACCTGGTTACTTACCTCCTTTTAATTATTTTAGAATTCAGGGGATAAGACAAATGAGACTGGACAAATATCTGAAGGTTTCGCGCCTTATAAAACGCCGTACAGTGGCGAATGAAGCATGTGATGCGGGCAGGGTACTTATAAACGGAAATGTTGCAAAAGCCGGTACCAATGTTAAGGTAGGTGACAGGATCACTATTCAGTTTGGAAATAAGGAGACAAATGTTGAGGTGGTTGCAGTAGAGGAAACAGTAAAAAAAGAGGCTGCTGCAGAATTATATAAGTATATATAGTTATGTCAACCACAATATACTGTAATCGGGTTGACATATTTTGGAATATATTGTACCGACATTGAAAAAACGTTGAAAAATAAAGGTTTTATCAAAAACTGATTGACATAATACCGATGACACCCTATAATGATTTATGTAAACACTCAGTTTGCATAAGGGGATATTATCCCCCAAAAAGAAGGTTGAAGGGTTATCATTCGGGGCATGAGTAACAGGTATCTGAGGGTAAGAAAAAAACAGAATAGATTCAGCGTGATGCTTGTTATCATAGTTCTGATCATGATGATGGCAGTTGTTTCATACAATAAGCATAATTTAAAGAACAGACAGGAGTCATATTTAAAACAGGAAGAGATACTCCTTGAGCAGATCGCTAAGGAAGAAGCAAGAAGCGAAGAGATAGCGGAATACGCTAAGTATACCAAGACCAAGAAATATGCCGAAGAGGTGGCAAAAGAAAAACTTGGACTTGTAAACGAAAATGAGATAATATTTAAGACAGAGAATTAAAACCTTTGATAGTACAGTATCAAAGGTTTTTCTTATGGTAGGATCATATGTTAAAAGGTTTCAGAGATTATATTCGTACTTACAATATGATAGAGCCAGGTGATGAGGTGGTTGCAGGTATCTCAGGCGGTGCAGACAGTGTGTGCATGCTTCTTAATCTTTTGGAGTTAATGGATGAGTATGAGTTTACCGTTAAAGTGGTGCACATTAACCACAAGATAAGGACTGATGCTGCAAATGATGCTCTGTTTGTAAAAGAGCTTTGTGACAGATACGGGCTGGAATACCATCTTTTTGAAGAAGATGTTGAAAAGATGGCAAAAAATGAAGGCATATCAACTGAGGAAGCAGGAAGAAAGATCAGATACGAACGTTTCAGACAGGTAATGACAAGTTCAAACGCCAAGATCGTCGTGGCACATAACCGAAACGATGTGGCTGAGACTGTATTGTTCAATATTTTCAGAGGCACGGGACTTGAAGGACTGGCCAGTATAGTGCCTGTTAACGGAGATATCATACGTCCGCTTCTGGGTGTATCGCGCGAAGAGATTGAAGCATATCTGTCAGAAAAAGGTCAGACTTATAGAACAGATTCCACAAATGATACTACCGATTATTCGCGCAATAAGATAAGAAATGTCATTCTTCCATACGTGATCGAAAATATATCAACGAAAACGATCGAACATATATCGGGACTGTCTGACAGAATGTTTCATGTCAGGGAATATATAAGAAAAGAGACTGACAAAGCTTATGCAGAGGTGGTCAGTGAGAAAGAAGACGGTGTAATCATAAATACCGTTTCGTTTGACCTGTTGGATGAGATGCTTAAACATGAGGTGATCCTTTTGGCTTTTGAAAAACTCACACCGCATCGCAAGGACATAACATCCAATCATGTTGAGGCTGTCTTGGGAATTGCAAATAAAAACGGAGAGAAACGAATAAGCCTTCCCTATGATCTTGAAGCCGTAAAACAGTATGAACATCTTATCATAAGGAAACGAAGGACAGATGATATAATAAATGAGCAATTCGAATTAACAGGTGACTCTTGTATAGAACTGACGGATCATAGAATAGTGGAAACAAGGATATTTGACCGGTCGGACGATATCCTTATTGAGCAAAAAACATATACTAAATGGTTTGATTATGATAAAATTATAAATTGCGTAAAGATACGGACCAGGTTACAGGGTGATTATCTTACGATCAACAGTGACATGGGCAGGAAGTCATTGAAGGACTATCTTATAGACAATAAGATCCCAAAAGAAGAAAGGAACAGTATCTTTGTCGTTGCCGATGGTTCGCATATCATGTGGGTGATCGGTTTAAGGATAAGCGAGTATTATAAAGTAACTGACAAAACAAGAAAGATTTTGGAGATAAGTGTTAAAGAGCGGTGATGGCCGCAGGATTAACAAGAAGGAGTGTTTATGGCAGATCATTATGTAGAAGAATTTCTCTCTGAAGAAGAGGTGGATAAAAAGATAAAGGAGATAGGAGAGAAAATAAGCGAGGATTATGCGGGAAAAAGCATTCATCTTATATGTGTCCTAAAAGGTGGCAGCTTTTTTATGTGTGAACTGGCAAAGAGGATCACTGTACCGGTATCGATAGACTTCATGTCAGTAAGCAGTTATGGGGCAGGCACGGAATCTAGCGGAGTCATAAAGATAGTAAAGGATCTTGATGAGCCTCTTGAAGGTAAAGATGTACTTATAGTTGAAGATATCATAGATTCAGGAAGGACACTCAGTCATCTTATGAAACTGCTTGAGAGCAGAAAACCCAACAGTTTGAAACTGTGCACGCTTTTGGACAAACCTGACAGAAGGGTTGTTGATGTAAAAGTTGACTATACATGTTTTGAGATCCCGGATGAGTTTGTTGTTGGATATGGACTTGATTATGACCAGAAGTACAGGAATCTTCCTTATATCGGTATAGTCAGATTCAATTGATTGAGCAGTTATCAGAATAAGGCAGGAAAGAGATTTGAACAAAAAGAAGAATGGGATAAATATGTACGCCATAGTATTTATCCTCATAATGTTATTTGTGGCGATCTACTCTTATACAAAAGACAGCAATACGGGATATACGAAGACTGAACTGTATGATGACATAAACAACGGAAGGATAGTTGCAGCACTTATAAAACCTTCATCAGCTGTTCCAAACGGTAAAATATCCATAGTAAGAAACGATGCGAGTCGTGATACCGTTGTGGTAACGGATATAAATGAAGTTGTCAGCATGTTTGATGAAAAGGGCATATTCTATACCGTAAATGAGGTTGAGGAAGGCAATGTCCTCATGAACTATGTTGTTCCTATAGTCACCATAGTGGCTGTTCTTGTCATGCTCATAATGATAATGGGAGCTCAAAGCGGTGGCGGAGCAGGCTCGAAGATGATGAACTTTGGCAAGAGCCGTGCCAAAATGAGTAACGACACAAAAAAGAAACTTGCCGATGTTGCAGGTCTGCAGGAAGAAAAGGAAGACCTTGAAGAGATAATAGATTTCCTTAAAGCACCCGAAAAGTATGTAAAGATGGGTGCGCGTATTCCTAAGGGAGTACTTCTTGAGGGACCTCCGGGAACAGGTAAGACTTTACTTGCCAAAGCTATGGCCGGAGAAGCAAATGTACCGTTTTTCAGCATATCGGGTTCAGATTTTGTTGAGATGTTTGTAGGTGTCGGTGCATCCAGAGTAAGAGATCTGTTTGCGGATGCAAAGAAAAATGCTCCCTGTATAGTATTTATAGATGAGATTGATGCTGTTGCGAGACGCAGAGGAACCGGTATGGGTGGCGGTCACGATGAACGTGAGCAGACACTTAACCAGTTGCTTGTCGAGATGGACGGATTTGAAGACAATTCCGGCATTATTGTTGTAGCAGCTACTAACAGAGTTGATATACTTGATCCCGCGATATTGCGTCCGGGACGATTTGACAGAAAGATTTCGGTAAGCAGACCTGATGTCAGAGGAAGAGAGGATATCTTAAAGATCCATGCAAAAGACAAACCGGTTGGCAGTGATGTGGATCTTAAGCAGATCGCCCAGACTTCTGCAGGCTTTACCGGTGCTGATCTGGAGAATCTATTGAACGAAGCTGCAATAAAGGCGGCAAAGGACAATAAGGCATATATTGAGCAGAAAGATGTTCAGAGCGCATTTATCAAAGTTGGAATAGGCACAGAGAAGAGAAGCAGACTGGTTACCGAAAGAGATAAGAAGATCACTGCTTATCATGAAGCCGGACATGCTATACTGTTTCATGTTCTTCCGGATGTGGGACCTGTATATACAGTATCTATCATACCTACCGGTCAGGGAGCGGCCGGATATACCATGCCACTTCCAGAAAAGGATGAGATGTTCCATACAAAGGGACAGATGCTTCAGGAGATCATGGTCTCATTGGGAGGCAGAATAGCAGAAGAGATCATATTTGACGATATAACCACAGGTGCATCCAGTGATATTCAGGTTGCGACAAAAGAAGCCCGTAAGATGGTCACCAAGTACGGAATGAGTGACAATATCGGAGTTATATGCTACGAACATGATGATGATGAGGTATTTATAGGACGAGACCTCGCTCATACAAAGAGTTACAGCGAATATATCACCGGTGAGATAGATAAGGAAGTTAAGAAGATCATCGATGACTGCTATGCAAAGGCTAAAGAGATCATACTTGAGCACAGGGATGTACTGGAAAAGAGTGCACAGCTCCTTATGGAAAAAGAAAAGATCACAAGAGAAGAGTTCGAAGCTCTCTTTGTATAAGTTGCACAAAAAACCTATATACACTTTGTGATTTTTGTTAATCCTTTGTATTGTTCACAAGGGGGACCTCTGATATTATACTACTTGTAACCCCCAATACATTTTGTAGTTTTTTGCTATACCCCATAAGAGAAATACCTTCTCTGAAAAGACAGCTTTACCCGCTGTCTTTTTTTCTGTTCATTTTTGGTGTTATAATCAATCACAGATATATCATATGATCCTTTGAGGTGTTCACATGCTTCCTGAAGCTTATATAAACAGAATGCAAAAACAGCTTTCTGATGAGTTTGACGCATTTATAAAATCATACGAAGAAAAACCAAAACAGGCATTACGTCTGAATACACTAAAAAGCGAAGATGTTTTCAATAGCTGTGATGAAGTGTTTCATCTTAAGAAAGTGGAATGGGCATCAGACGGCTATTATTATGAGGATAAGGATCAGCCCGGAAAACATCCTTATCATGAGGCAGGACTTTATTATATTCAGGAGCCAAGCGCGATGGCACCTGTTACGCTTTTGGATGTTCATCCGGGGGATGTGGTTTTGGATCTTTGTGCAGCACCAGGAGGAAAGAGCACACAGATAGCAGGAGCTCTTAAAGGAGAAGGGTTGCTTGTATGCAACGAGTATATATCTTCCAGGGCGCAGATATTATCAGAGAATATCGAGCGCATGGGAGTTATGAATGCATGTGTTACAAATGAATCGCCGGACAGGCTTGAACAGTTATTCGGGGCATTCTTTGATAAGATTCTGGTAGATGCTCCGTGTTCGGGGGAAGGTATGTTCAGAAAGAATCCTTTGGCCTGTGACGAGTGGAGTGAGGATAATGTCGCCATGTGTGCCCAAAGACAGACATGGATTCTGGATTGTGCGGCTTCCATGCTTTTTCCCGGTGGGAGGATGGTTTATTCGACATGTACATTTTCCGAAGAGGAAGATGAGGATCAAATAGAGTCTTTTTTAGACAGACACAAAGAATTCAGGCTTGAAAAACAGGAAAAAATGATGCCTCACAGAATAAACGGTGAGGGCCATTTTGTTGCCGTTCTTATTAAAGAGGGAGAACTTACACAAATAAGAAGAGAACCATTAAATGATAATTCTAAAGAAAATAAAAATCTGAACAACATGGTATCTCTATGGAGGGCTTTTGCGAAAGAGGTCCTTACAGATAAAGCGATGGAACGATTAACAAATGGGAAAAGATACATCGCGTTTGGTGACAATCTGTATCTTGTAATGTCAACTCTTCCTAAGTTAAAGGGAATGAAAGTGGTAAGACCGGGGCTTCATCTTGGAAGCATTAAGAAAGACAGATTTGAGCCCGCACATGCACTTGCACTGATCCTTTCACCTAAAGATGTTAGAAGATCTTACGCTTTTTCTGTTAATGACAGACTGACCAAAGGCTATTTGGCCGGTGAGACATTTTCCGTTGAGGGAGAAAAAGGTTGGTATCTTATATGTGTTGACGGATTCAGTATGGGATGGGGAAAGCTGGCAGGCTCTATCATGAAAAATCATTATCCCAAAGGCTTGCGTAAACATTTGTAGATCGTTTATATCACCATAAATCGCGTCATATGGTAAATGATATATGGGTGTGTTATAATAATATGCTGGATGGAGCACTAAAATGTTTGGAAAAAAAGATGCCCAGGAGGGCTTGAACATCATAATAGTAGGTGGTGGAAAGGTTGGTACGACCCTTGTGGAACAGTTGGCTCAGGAAGGGCACGATATCACCATAATCGACCAGAATTCGAAGGTTGTGGAAGCAATAACGAATACCTATGATGCAATGGGAGTCATAGGCAACGGTGCAAGTTATTCAACTCAGATTGAAGCGGGCATCGAAAAAGCGGATCTGTTTATTGCCGTAACAAACTCCGATGAGCTTAATCTGCTTTGTTGTACTGTGGCTAAAAGAGCAGGTAATCTGGCGGCGATCGCAAGAGTCAGGACACCTGATTACAGTAAGGAAGTTGATTACTTTATAGAGAAACTCGGTCTGGCAATGATCATTAATCCGGATTTTGTTTCATCCCGAGTCATTGCTAAGATACTTACTTTACCGACAGCTTTGGATGTTACTTCATTTTCGCACGGAAAGGTAAATCTTGTAAGGATAGAGATACCGGAAGAGAATCCTCTTTGCAACAAGACAATAGCCGAGCTAGGCAGAGAAGGTCTGTTACAGCAGACGGTTATCTGCGCCATAGAACGCGAAGGAAAGATATTTATACCGTCCGGTGCATTTATCATAAGACCAAAGGACATTATATCGTTTGCCGCATCACAGAGAGAATCAAGGATTTTCTTAAAGAAAGCAGGCTTTAAGACCGGACAGGTTAAAACCTGTATGATAGTGGGCGGAGGAAGAGCAGGATATTATGCTGCCGAACTGCTGATAAAAGCAGGTATAGATGTTAGGATAATAGAGATCAACCAGGGCAGATGCGAGAAACTCTCGGAGTTACTGCCGGACGCTACCATAATCCATGGTGACGGAACGAGCGAGGAGCTGTTAAAGGAAGAGGGAATAGATGATGTGGATGCATTTATTCCGCTTACCGGTATAGATGAGGAGAATATACTCCTGTCTCTTCATGCTAAGAAGGTAAGTCATGCCAAGGTGATCACCAGACTGACAAGAAACAATTTCATGGAAGTAGTCAGCGGTCTTGATCTGGGCAGTGTACTGTATCCTAAGTATATTACCTCGGAAGCCATCATTGCTTATGTTCGTGCCAAGAACAATTCCAAGGGATGTAACATAGAAACGCTATATCATATGTTTGATTCCAGGGCAGAGGCCATAGAGTTTAAGGTCGAGAAAGCCAGTGAAGTTGTGGATGTTCCGTTATCAAAGCTATCACTTAAGAAAGACCTTCTGATCGCATTTATCAATCGAAACGGTAAGATCATAATACCCAAAGGTCAGGATGAGATCAAAGTCGGCGATACGGTAATGATCGTAACTATACAAAAGGGATTCAGAGATATTCAGGATATACTGGCGTAAAGGATACAAAAGGAAGTAATCATGAACAGTTCCATGATACGTGTCATTCTCGGACATGTACTAAAGATAGAAGCATTATTTATGTTGTTGCCATGCATTGTTTCTCTCATATATGGAGAGAAACAGGGGTATACTTATCTGATAGTGGCAGGATTTTGTGCACTTGTCGGAGTATTGATGTCTCTTATCAAAAAGCCGAAAGATACAGCTCTTTATCTGAAAGAGGGCTGTGTTGCTACAGCATTAAGCTGGATACTGCTCAGTCTTTTCGGTGCCTTACCGTTTTGGATCACAGGTGAGATACCGTCATATATAGATTCACTGTTTGAAACAATATCAGGATTTACCACTACCGGTGCATCCATACTGAACGATGTTGAAGCACTCTCTTATACCTCGCTGTTTTGGAGAAGCTTTACACATTGGATCGGCGGTATGGGAGTTCTGGTTTTTTTATTGGCAGTGATCCCATTAAGCGGTGGTTCGAATATCAATCTTATGAGAGCAGAGAGCCCGGGACCTTCCGTGGGAAAACTCGTTCCAAAGATCAAATCATCTGCAAGGATACTTTATATCATATATTTCATAATGACTGTGGCCGAGATGATACTTCTTATGATAGGCGGTATGAATCCTTTTCATGCAGTTACGCTGAGTATGGGTACCGCGGGAACCGGAGGTTTTGGTGTACTTAACAGTTCAATAGCGTCGTATTCCGCATACTGTCAATGGGTCATAACGGTGTTTATGATCATGTTTGGCGTGAACTTCAATGCTTATTATTTTATCATGATAGGAAAGGTCGGTAAGTTCTTTGAGGTCGAAGAAGTCAGATGGTATCTGGGCATCATCCTTTCGGCGATAATAATGATAACTCTCAATCTTCGTGGTATATACGGAAGTTTTCCCGAGACTTTAAGAAACGCGGCGTTCCAGGTAGCATCGATTATAACTACCACAGGATATTCGACTGCAGATTTTAATATGTGGCCCATGTTCAGTAAAGTGTTGCTTGTCCTTCTGATGTTCATAGGTGCATGTGCCGGAAGTACCGGTGGCGGAATCAAGGTTTCAAGAGTGGTCATAATGCTAAAGACTGTAAAAAAAGAGCTTAATAATTACAGTCATCCAAAGAGCATAAAGAAGATAATGTTTGAAAAAAAGGCCGTAGAACATGAGGTTCTGCGGGCCATTAATGTATATTTGATCACATTTATTATCATATTTACGACATCATTTATAATTGTAGCATTTGAGGACCATGATTTTACGACGAGCTTTACGGCGGTTGCCGCTACGATCAACAATATCGGACCAGGTCTTGAAATGGTAGGTCCCACTGGGAATTTCTCTTTCTGGAGTCCTTTGTCCAAAATCATACTTATGATGGATATGCTGGCAGGAAGACTTGAGCTGTTCCCTATGCTTATCCTCTTCAGTCCCAAAGTTTTAAAGGAGCTTTTTATTGATAATCTGAAACCCGGTGGACTTGGGAAAAACTAACTCCTATTCTTATCTTCTTACCCCATTGAACACAAAACCGTGCTCAAGAAGGTAATCACACCAAAGAGAATAATATTTCGCATACAGATGGACCTGATCGAAGGAATAACCGTCGGTCAGGTTACCGTTCTCATCACATACCGCTTCGTTTATATCCAGATAATAGATATACCAGTCGTTTGCAAGTGTAGCCAGTTTTTCATTACGAGCGGTTATATTGGTGTTGTTGATGGAAGGATGCGTAGCAGATTTTTGAGCACCCACCTTCATGATACCCTGAACGACTATCAGTGCATCAGGCTGCCAACGGTGTATCTGATCCACAACCTCGGTGTACTTATCAAAATAGGTGTTGATATTTGATCCGCATTCGTTTATACCCAGCATGATATAGACCTTTCCGTATCTGGAGGTCGAGAGTACTTCACGTGCAGTGGTATGCTGGATATCACCAAATGATATATCCCTGTCAAGACAATCGTATATGGTCATACCTACGTCTGCCAGATAATCACAGTTATCCCATCCGGAATAAAGCTGAAGACCGACAGTACGGGAATCACCCAAGAATACCGCATCATTGAAGTATGACTGGTCCACAGGCTGTTCTATGTAGGTGGAAGTAGGCTGACTTGCTGCTATTATATCTTCCAGAGGTTCACCATATATGGGAGTAGGAGTGGGTTCATCCATGACGGATAAAACTTCCGAAGCACCGGATGATGTAGTATCAGGCAAAGATATGTTTGTGCTGTCTTCTGCCATGACCACAGTATTGGCTTCTTTTCTGGGATTTACAAAAGCCTGTTGAATTGAATCTGCCAAAAGCTCTGTTTCAGCCAGAATGGTATCTCCCTGAACCGCAAAGTACGGAAAGTATATCTGCAGTGTTTCGGAAAACTGTGTTGCGAAAAACATTATGAGCAGAGTACCATATATAACTGTGAAGAGTGGAGCTCTTTGAAGTATCTTTTTCACGTTAACTCCTTAGAAATTTATATACATGAACGGATTGTTGCCGTTCTTCATTATCATATATACACATAACCAGAACAGAGCAAAAGATATGAATCTGGTCATATATATTCTGGTTTTTACTAAAACCTCTTCCATTAGAGGCAGGCAGCAGATCATACCGCCGATTATGAAGATCCAGTAATCTTTAAAATAATTGAAGATATCATTACTGTTTACATTAAGCGGCTCACATATACTTGTCAGGTTGAAGAGCCTTGTAAAGAATATGCCCATCTGTTCAATATTGCCGATTGCAAACATCATCCATGTCATTGGTATCACTATCAGTACATATATGTGTCTTGCTATCTTTGCACCGATGTGTTCTGATTTGAAAAACTTCTTAAGAAGCGTCTTTTCCAAAATGATGAACAATAAAAGCGTCAGAGCCCAGAACATGAAGTTCATTGTAAGTCCATGCCATAATCCCGTAAGCACCCATACGGCGGCCAGATTGAAAATGGTTTTCTTTGTTCCACTGCGGCTTCCGCCGAGTGGTATATATACATGATTTTTAAACCATTCACCCAAAGTCATATGCCATCTGCGGTAGAATTCGGATACACTCTGTGAAAGGTATGGAGATTTAAAGTTGGTCGGGAGAGAAAATCCAAGCATCTGTGCTACTCCGATCGCCATAAGAGAATATCCCTGGAAGTCAAAGTATAACTGCATGCTGTATGAATACATGGACAGCCATGCAAGAGGAGTGGATATACTCTGAAATCCTACTGTCTGAACTCCGTTCCACAGGTAGTAAAGTCTGTCGGCGAGGATAACTTTAAAGGACATACCGAGGATAAATGTTCTCATTCCTTTTTCAAGTTTTGCAAGAGAAACTCTCTCCGGTGAAGTCAATTCCTTTTCAAGATCTTTGAAGGATACGATCGGACCCTGCAAAACCTTGGGAAAGAAGAATATATAATTTGCAAATGTAAGAGGATTCCGGCATGGAACGATCGTATTTCGGTAAACATCAAGATAGTATCCGATAAACTGTATCGTAAAGAATCCTATACCTATAAACGTGTGATTTTTGAAAAAGAGTATGGAGATCACCATCAGGCATATCTGAAGCCCAATACCGAACTTTGTTATAAACTTCCTTAGTTCGATCCGGTCAAAGAAATGGTCTTCCAAAATCCCCGATATAAATACGATCACAATATTTACCAAGAGAACAGGCATTACCCAAATGTCGTTAAGAGCATAAAAGCCCATGCTTCCAAGTAATAGAAGCCAGGGTTTTGCTTTTGAGGGCAGCAGCATATATATCGGAACATATATCAATATGAAGATTAGTAAAAAGTTAATATCCGAAAATGTCATTATCGCACAGTTATCCTATTATTTCATGTCAGCATATAAATTATATGTTTTTATTGTGGCTGTGTAAATCGAAAATCACGTAATGAGGACAAAAAACAACAGCTTTAACAAAAAAAGTGTTGTTTATAGATAAAAATATGGCAATTTACAATTGTGTATGCTCAAAAAGGTAAAGCATGACATGTAATATGGTATACAGTTCATCTGAAATTCATAGCGGATCGTAAAGCAATATGTATCAGGACCGGGATTATTACGCATATACGAAACCGACTGATAAAGCGGTTATAAAGAATCTGTGGAAATTAACACTAAAATAGTATATACTTTATACAGTTTAAATATACAGGAGATAGGTGTTTATGAGAAATGTTGCTCTTATTACAGGTATAACAGGACAGGACGGTTCATATCTTGCAGAATTTCTTCTTGAGAAGGGATATGAAGTTCATGGACTTATGCGTCGTCACAGCATATCTGGTACGGAGAGGATAGATCATCTTTTAAGATCGTCATATAACGGAATAAAACTCTTTATGCATTATTCCGACACAACGGACTCAAGCTGTTTGGGAAGGATCATATCGGAGATCAAGCCCACAGAGGTATATAACCTTGCCGCACAGTCACATGTAGGGGTATCTTTTGAGGTTCCCGAATATACTGCCGAGGCTACAGGCGTAAGTACTATAAAGCTTCTTGAGGCACTCAGATTATATGGCGGCAACTGCCGTTTTTATCAGGCATCAACTTCAGAGCTTTTCGGAGGTCTTCCTGAAACTGCTCCGCAGTCGGAGAAGACGCCGTTTTATCCTAAGAGTCCTTACGGAGTGGCTAAACTGTATTCATACTGGATCACTGTAAACTACAGGGAATCATACAACATGTTTACCTGCAACGGTATACTGTTCAATCATGAATCTCCCAGAAGAGGCGAGAACTTTGTAACAAGGAAGATCACGCTTGCCATTGCAAATATAATGGCTGGAAAGCAGGAGAAACTCTCACTTGGAAATATGAATGCAAAGAGAGACTGGGGATTTGCCGGTGACTATATCAAAGGAATGTGGCTTATGCTTCAGCAGGACAAACCCGGTGATTATGTGCTTGCGACCAATGAGACCCATACGGTAAGAGAGTTTGTTGAGGCAGCTTTTGGGGAGCTTGGTATAAAGATAAGGTTTGAAGGAACCGGTGTTGATGAAAAGGGTATAGATGAAGCAACCGGAAAGGTTCTTGTTGATGTTAACCCACAGTTCTACCGCCCTGCCGAAGTTGAGTTTTTATGGGGAGATTGTACTAAGGCTGAAAATGAGTTAGGATGGAAGAGAGATATCGACTTCAAAGGACTCGTGGCAATGATGATGGATGCCGATATGAAGGCGATCTGCGGAAAAAGCTGTGAGGAATATAAGAACGGGAAATAAATAAACTATGATAACGGTTTTACTGAATTGGCTCTATATTGCAATCACTTCGTTTGGAACGGGTATTGCTGTATTGAGCTTTTTTAGTTTTATTTTTGGGATTAAAAAGACACATAATGTTTTGCCTGCCATAATTGCAGGGCTGGCGTTCAATACTGTATATTCCGAGACTTTCAGCCTGTTTGGCGGTGTGGGGATAGCGGCAAATGTGATCCTTGTTTTGCTTGCTCTTGCAGGAGCATTCTTTAACAGAACAAGCGTGTCTCAGACTTTTACTGCACTAAAGGAAAAAGTTTTATCGGTTAAAGTTCTGCCTTATATATATGCGGCAGTAATTCTCTTATTTGCATACGGAACATCGAGGGGATATATTCATTACGACACAAGTCTCTATCATGCCCAGAGCATAAGATGGATAGAGGAATATGGTGTGGTCAAAGGACTTGCCTGTCTTCAGTTGAGATTCGGTTATAATTCAAGCGCATTTGCACTTACGGCTCTTTACAGTTTTGTTGATATACTCGGGCAGTCTCTTCACACAACCGCAGGCTTCTTCGTTCTGCTTGGTGCTATCCAGGTCGTAGATGTTTACAGGGTATTCACCAAAAAGCATGTAAGACACAGTGATTTTATAAGAATAGGCCTGCTTTTTTATCTGGGTCTTATATTTAAGGAGATTGTATCTCCAGCCAGTGATTACTATGCTCAGATACTGATCTTTACCGCTGTTATTATGTGGCTGGATGCTATTGAAGATACAGAAGACGATCCCAATGCAAAGGCTTATCCGTTTGCAATGCTGAGTATTCTTCTGGTATACGCGGCTACTGTAAAGTTTTCCATTGCCTTGCTCGTGCTGTTGGTCATCAAGCCGGCTATCATGCTGATAAAAGATAAGAAATATAAGCAGATTGCAGTATGCTTAGGTGCGGGTATATGTGTGCTTTTACCGTTTTTTATCAGAAATGTACTTATATCGGGATGGCTCATCTATCCTTCGACTTTCATAGATCTTTTCAATGTTGACTGGAAGATACCCAAAGGTGTGGCTCAGTATGATGCCATGGAGATAGGGGTATACGGAAAAGCGATAAACGATGTTACAAAATTGGATATGCCTATCACTGAATGGCTTCCCGGCTGGTTCAGGGCAATGTCATTAGTTGAGAAAGGCTGGGTAAGCCTGACGTTTATCGGTATCATAGCAGGGGTTGTCTATTTTGGTTATAAACTGATAAAGAGAAGAGCCGATTATGATAAGCTTCTTGTTTTTATTGTGATTGTAGCTTCCGGTTTATTCTGGTTTTTCAGTGCTCCTCTTGTAAGGTATGGCTACGGCTATCTTACATGTATTCCTTTGTTTGTTGACGGTATGCTCTGTATGGAGCTTGTGAAAAAAACAGATGACAAAAAAGCATTGTATATCGCTTATGTTATAGTTTTTGCTGCAGTCGGCATATATCGCATAAAAACTGTAGGTTATGATATAATAACTACGTTGGATCAACCGTATTACATTGCTCAGGAGGATTACGAGAACTGGCCGGCAAAAGAGTATGATCTTGAAGGCCATACTATATTTGTTCCTGAACAGGATGCACTTATAGGATACAGTCAGTTTCCAGCATCTCTTATGCTGATAGATATTGAGATGCGTGGTGATGACTGGAAAGACGGATTCAGATACAAAGATTATGACGCCTGGTTAGAACGAAGCGGCGTTAGTGAATAAAAGGAGATATTTAGATGGCTAATCTTTCAAAAGAGGACAAAATTTATGTGGCAGGTCACAGAGGCCTTGTCGGATCTGCGATAGTAAGATCGCTTAAAAGAGGCGGATATACAAATATCATAGGAAGGACGCATTCTGAACTTGATCTTACAGATCAGCAGGCTGTGAGGGCTTTTTTTGAGGCAGAAAGACCCGATGTTGTTGTTCTTGCCGCAGCAAAAGTAGGCGGAATAAATGCAAATCAGACCATGCCGGCAGAATTTGCATATGAAAACATGCAGATACAGTGCAATGTGATCAAATGCTGTCATGATTACAAGGTAAAGAAACTTCTTTTCCTTGGAAGCACATGCATATATCCAAAGATGGCTCCTCAGCCGATACCTGAGGATGCATTACTGACAGGTCCTCTTGAAGTCACAAACGAAGCATATGCTATCGCAAAGATTTCCGGTATGGAGATGTGCAGATTCTTTAAGATCCAGTATGGAGATGATTTTATAAGCTGCATGCCGACGAATCTTTACGGACCATATGATAATTATGATCTGAGCAATTCACATGTACTTCCGGCCATGATAAGAAAATTCCATGAGGCAAAAGTAAACAATGCGCCTACAGTTGAACTCTGGGGAACAGGATCTCCATTAAGAGAGTTTTTGTATTCCGATGATATGGCAGATGCATGTGTATATCTGCTTGAGAATTACAGCGGTGAACAGCATGTCAATATAGGAACCGGAAAAGAAGTGACCATAAAACAGTTAGCTGAGCTTGTTAAGGAAACAGTAGGATTCACCGGCGAGATCGTCTGGAACAGTGATATGCCGGACGGAACACCGAGAAAACTTGCGGATGTAAGTAAACTGCATTCACTTGGATGGACACATAAGGTTGAGCTTGAAGACGGTGTCAAGCTTGCATATGAATGGTTTAAGGAAAACGTGGATTCGGCAAGAATGTAGGAGGACGTGACATGAAAGCATACGGTGTCATAATGGCCGGAGGCGGCGGAACAAGATTCTGGCCTCTTTCAAGAGCAGATAAGCCCAAACAGTTTTTGAACCTGTCAGGTAAGAATACAATGGTAGTCGATACTGCCAACAGATTATCAAAAGTGGCTGACAAAGAAGATATATTTGTTGTAACGAATGTTAAGACGGTCGATGCGACTATAGAACAGACAAAAGGCATTTTGAGACCGGATCATATTCTTGGGGAACCGGCTGCCAGAAATACAGCAGCGTGTATCGGATATGCGGCCATGGAAATAATAAAAAAGTACGAAGACGGTATCATGGTCATCGTACCATCTGATCATTTCATAAAGAATGAAGAGCAGTTTGCACTTGTTTTAAGCAAAGCCATATATACCGCGGAAGAAACAAACAGACTGGTTACTGTAGGTATCAAACCTACATTCCCGTCTACCGGATACGGTTATATAAAGTACAATGCAGACACGGACGGTATTGCAAAGGACGTTGAGGAATTTGTAGAAAAACCGGATCTGGAAACAGCAAGCGAATATGTTGACAGCGGAGAATATGCCTGGAACAGCGGTATGTTTATCTGGAAAGCATCCACGATATTAAAGTATTTTGAGAGACTGCTTCCCGATATATACAGATGTCTTGTAAGGATAGGAGAGGCCATGGGAACCGACAGAGAACAGGAGGTTCTTGAAGAGGTATATCCTGAGATCCCGAAGATCTCCATAGACTATGGCATAATGGAAAGAGCCGATAATGTCATGATGCTTGAAGGCGATTTCGGATGGAATGATGTTGGAAGTTTTGATGCATTTGACCAGATACATGATCAGGATGCAAACGGAAATGTTGTGATGGCTGATTCATGCATCATCAATTCCAAAGATAACGTGCTTTACAGTACCCAGGACGGACATCTTATTGCTGCTTTGGGAATAAATGATATAGTGATCGCCCATACCAAAGATGTTACTCTTATATGTGCCAAGGACAAGGCACAGGATATAAAACTTTTTGTGGATAAGCTTAAAGAAGAAGGAAAAGATACATATCTGTAAGGTGTAAAGACCGGGAGAACATGCATGATCAAAAGAAAGCTGATAGTCATGGTTCATTATATAAGGCTGAGTGTCAAATGGTGCTTATTCTCGATTCTGACCGGAACGGTATGCGGACTGTTGGGAAGCGCTCTGTATTTCTTTGTTCAGTGGGCAAATGAGATAAGGGGCGAGCATGACTGGCTTTTATTGTTTTTACCTGTTGCCGGACTTATTATAGTCAAGATATATCAGATGTTTGATCTTAAGGAAGACAAAGGTACAGATCTGATATTTGATTCTGTTCGAAATGCACAGGCAATACCCTTTAAGATCACGGTCGTAAGTTTTCTTTCCACCATATTTACACATCTGTTCGGCGGTTCTGCCGGAAGAGTCGGTGTTGCCATACAGATGGGTGGGAGTATTTCATCCAATCTCAGTAAGATATTTAAATTGAACCCCAAAGACAGAAGCCTGTTTGTCATGTGCGGTATGGCGGGTCTCATATCTGCACTTTTCGGTACACCTTTAATGGCTGCATTCCTCAGTATGGAAGTCATAAGTATAGGTGTAATATATTATGCAGCTTTTTTGCCTTGTCTTCTTACATCGCTTGTATCGTATTTTGTTGCGGAGGCATTGAATATAACTCCCATGAGATACACAATAGCATCTGTTCCGACACTTAATGTGGAATCTGTAACAAAGGTGATATTCTTAGGTGTAGGTTGTGCGATAGTAAGTATAATGTTTTGTGCGGCCATGAAGTTATGGGGAGATACCGTAAAAAAACACATTGAGAATCAGTATATACGTATATTGATCGGCTCCGGTATCATTATAATACTGACACTTATTACGGGAAGTCAGGCCTATAACGGATCGAGTGCTTCTCTTTTGAATACGGCCGTTATGTACGGACAGGCACATCCTTATGATTTTATTTTAAAGATATTATTCACGGCGATAACTCTTCAGTCCGGATATAAAGGCGGAGCAGTATTTCCGGCACTTGTTATCGGGGCAACTTTTGGATGTACGTTTGGATGGTGGCTTGGACTGCCCGTTGAATTTGCGGCAGCAGTCGGGATGGTAGCAGTTTTTTGCGGAAGCGTGAACTGTCCCATAGCAAGCATTTTTTTGAGTGTTGAAGTATTCGGGGGAGCAGGGATAGTCCTGTTTGCGATAGCCTGTGCGATAAGTTTTGTGTTCAGCGGATATTTTACTGTATTTCCGGGACAACAGTTTGTCTATTCAAAACTGCGTATTGAGTATAAGCATTCCACCATGCGAAATGTGGAAGAGGACGATTAATGCGTCAAAGATTGTCTTGGTTTGCCAATGATACTTTATTTTGCTAGAATTAATGTGTTTGAGGCAAGAAAGCGTTTATGAATATTTTGGGTATATTTTTGCTGTTTATCCTTCCGTTTGCGGTTGGGACGGTTTTGAATTTCATAACAAGACAGAGTAAAACTAGTCAGATTGAAACATATTTGATTGGTTTTTTTTCGGTTTTTTTGATACAGGGAGTCGTTTTCTCCCTATATAACTTCATGGGAATCGGATATGATGTGTGCTGTAGAATCTTCACATGGATAACTTATGCGGCTGTCATACTGTTTATACTGATAGGTGTTTTTGGGTTTAAGAAATACATCATATGCGATGCAAAGAGATTTGTACTCAGAAAAGATGAGAGACTTGTTTTTGCGTTGATGATCATATCCATATTGATCGTAATAATAAGGATAGGATGTCTTTACCTGTATGAACGGGATGACATCATGCTTGAAACAGTCAGAGTTAATCTGTTAACATCTACGGTCAATACTTATGATCCGTTAACCGGCAGACCTTACGAACTTGGACTGATCAATTCCAAGAAACTTATAACATTGCCGTTATATTATACATACTGGTGTAAGACATATGCTATCTCTGCAAGAGATCTTCTTTATGCCGTATGCGAGCTTCAGACACTGTTTGTGATAATAGGTGCATGTAACTGTGCGATGAAGCGTGTATTAAAATCAAACAAGAAGCTTTATATCTATACGATGTTTGTTGCTCTAATGCTCGCGTCCGGAGATTATTTTAAAGGTTCTGTAGGATATAAGATATTATGGAACGGATACAACGGTGATACCATTGTGGTAGCCGGAGTGCTTTCATATATCATCTTTCTGATACTTGATATGTATCGGCTTGAACGTGGAGATTACGGTGAAGCCACCTGGGCAAAGAGGATTCTTAGGGTATGTAGGATACTATTGAGTTTTTCCTGCACGATCTTTATAACATCAATTCCTACAGGAATACTGATGATAGTGCTCTGTCTTGTTACAATGATCGCCTGTGCGACAATCAGATTTGTAAGGGAGGAGAAAGTATGAGAGAAACAATAGAGATCATGCTGACGTACTTCTCTGATTCAAAACTTGCAGGCAGTTATTTTTTGTTATTCCTTGTAAGTATAGTGTTGTTATACTATATCAACAGGGAAAAGAATAAATGGTTTGTTCTGTATGGGATCCTGATCTTAGCTGTAGTTATCATGAATCCTATCGTATTGTGGATACTTATGCAGGTGTTTCCCTCTTTGTCTGCATATGCTCCGATAACGTTGCTGACACCGGTTTTGTTTTACGTTCCGTTTGCGGCCACTGAACTGACGGACAGTCTAAAGGATACGAGGATAAGACGTATCATAGCGGCAATACTGGTATTTCTTTTGTTCATCTGTGGCAATATGTGCGGAATGGTGACAGATTATTCTGTAGATGATAACAATGTAACGACAAAAGAGGAACTTGATATTGTTCATTACCTTGAAGATGTATCACCTCAGATGGTACTGGCGGATGAGACTCTCATACCCACGATATCAGCAAGAGGAAAGCTTATACCGCTTTTCTATGGCAGGGATCTTTGGACTCCGGATATGGATACCGGTATAATGGACGGATACAATGAAGAGGCCTATACATTGTTTGATGCGATGAAGAACTCTGAGGAAAATGCGGATTTCATAGCTGAAACGGCATATGAATACAGATGTGATATAATAGTCATGGATTCGTTTATGGACTATCCTGATTCATTGGGGAATTATAAACTGGCGGCTCATACGCCAAATTATCTTATCTATGAGATGAGATAGTTATAAGGGGTTAACGGAGGCAGAGCATATAAAATGGAATTGTTGAGTGTTATCGTTCCATGTTACAACGAAGAAGAGAATATTTTTCCGTTTTATGAAGAACTCATGAAGAACAATGAGTTCTTTACTAAGCGTGGTCTTGATATAGAGATAATATATGTTAATGACGGTTCAAAAGACGGGACAGTTTCAAAGGTAAAAGAACTTCATGATAAAGACAGCAGAGTAAAGCTGATATCCTTTTCAAGAAACTTCGGAAAAGAATCGGCGATCTATGCCGGATTTAAGAAGGCAAAGGGAGATTATGTTGTCATGATGGATGCCGATCTGCAGGATCCGCCGTCTTTGTTGCCTGAGATGTTTGGATATATAGACGAAGGATATGATTCCGTTGCAACCAGGAGAGTTACAAGAAAGGGAGAACCTCTTATCAGATCGTTCTTTGCAAGAAGATTTTACAGACTTATCAATAAGATGAGTAAGACAGAGATAGTTGACGGTGCCAGGGATTACAGGCTTATGACCAGACAGGTTACAGATGCCATACTGGCGCTCAGCGAATATAACAGATTCAGTAAAGGTATTTTCGGCTGGGTAGGTTATGAGACCAAATGGGTTGAGTTTGAGAATGTCGAACGAACCAGAGGAGAGACCAAATGGAGTTTCTGGGGCCTGTTCAGGTATTCTCTTGAGGGTATCGTTGCTTTTACCACGGCTCCGCTTTCTTTGGCTTCACTTATGGGTGTGCTTTTTTGTTTCTTTGCATTTATACTTATCATATTCATTATCGTAAGGACATGTATATTCGGAGATCCGACAAGCGGATGGCCGTCACTGGTTTGTATAATCAGTCTTATCAGCGGTGTTCAGCTTTTGTGTCTGGGTATCATGGGACAGTATTTATCAAAAACCTACCTTGAGGTTAAAAAGAGACCGCTTTATTTTGTAAAAGAAGAGATAGAGTGATTCGGAGTTTGGATATATTAAGTCATGATTACAAACAGCCAAAATGATAACAATTATATGAGTGAATCCATGGATATGAGGCGATTCTTTTTGTGTTTGATAAGAAAAGCGTGGATGATACTTATCGTGACGGCACTTTGTGCGATTCTGGGCGCATTGATCTATAGCATTTATTATGGGATAACGGATGGCCAGCAAAAATATCAGAAATGCACGGATTTCTATATTACATTCAATGAAGCCGATCATCCGAATGGTATGGATTACTACAATGCATACACATGGAATCAGTTTGTTACTGATGACAGGATTGTTAATAAAGCATTATCTGTAGCCGGTTCAAGCGTTAACAAACAGGATATAAAAGAATATGTTACGGCCCGTATGATGAGTGACTACCGTGTTCTTACCGTGGTTGTTACCGGAGAAAACAACAAAAAGGTTGAAACGATCAGTGAGGCATACAAGGCTGCGATGCCTATGTTTCCTGAAGACGTAGATGAGATAACGAAGATTGAACCATGGTCTGAAGATGATATGGTAAAGATCAATGATCATACACTTGCAACTAACGCAGCTTTGCTGGGAGGTGTCATAGGATTTCTGATAAGTCTGTTTGCATGGGCTGTATATTATTGCATGAATGACAGAATATATACCGAAGCAGACTTTAACAGGAGATTTGCAGGTGTGACATTTTTAGGTTACGATACTGAACGTTTCAAGCCGGATACCGAGGCTAACAGGAAAAAAGTTGTCGGTGATGCAAAGACGGTTGATGTTACTGATGTGTCAAAAGAACTAGGATCGATAGAAGAGTGTGACGGTGTCATCCTTAATGTCTCATGGGGTGAGCATGCATCGGCAGTTCAGTATAAAGTCGAGATGTTAAAGAAACAGGGTATTAAATTGTATGGCGTAATCTTAAATAACAGCAATGAAAGATTCCTCAATATGTACTATGGGAAATGACTTGTTACGGTTATGAGTGTATAACAACATCTTGTGGTAAAAAGCTTTATATGCTACAATATGCATGTTGTGTAAAAATATCAGTGTAATAGGAGGAGAAAGTGATGTTTGAGTGGAAAGGGTTTGCAAAGTTTTGGCTTTGGTTCTGTCTTGTAGTTAATGCACTTATGATCATCGTTTGTGCATTGGGACTTGTTGGAACAATGGCTGTAGGAACCGGCGTAGGAATCATGGTTCTTTGCACAATAGCTGAGATCGCTATGGTTGTAGGTCTTTCAATTCTTCTTTTCAAGAAAAAGAAGGTTGGTTTCTATATCGTAGCAGCTACAGCAGTTCTCAATATCATCCTTAATGCTATCAGCGGACAGCTTGTAAAGGGTATCGCAAGTGCTATCATAAGCCTTGTTATCCTGTTCTTCGCTATAAAGAGCAATTGGAACGATATGGAGTAATACATATCAAAAAGAAAGATCTGATCTGAAGGAGACTGTTCAATGGACGGTCTCCTTCTTTTTGCAAATCACTGTTATTTATAGTAAAATCTGTTTATGAATTTACAGACTCTGGTTTCATGTGTACAACAGAATACAGATCTTATGGCGCAGACCATGAACCTTGACTCCGATGCGATAATCATTAATCAGTGTGATGAAAGCGATTATGGTGAGTATGAGTATAACGGACACAGGATCAGGTGTTACAGTTATGCTGAAAGAGGAGTAGGGCTGTCAAGAAACAAGGCGCTTGAACGTGCGACTTCCGATATAGTTTTATTTTCGGATGAGGACATACGTTATGAGACCGGATATGCTGAGACGATCCTTAAGGAGTTTGAGAAACGTCCCGGGGCTGATATGCTTCTTTTCAACATCGATGTGATCGAGGAGAGAAGAACGTATCACATTGATAAGGAACACAGGGTTACATGGAAAAACTGCGGCAGATATCCTACGTACAGCTTTGCTGTCAGAAGAGAAAAACTCCACAATGCCGGTATAAGATTTAATCTAAATTACGGCGGTGGTGCAAAGTACAGTTGCGGTGAGGATAGTCTGTTCATAATGGACTGTGTGAAGAATGGTTTTAAGATATATGCGCTTCCAGTTACGATCGGAAGGGAAGAACCAAGACCGTCCACATGGTTTAACGGATATAATGAGAAGTTTTTCTTTGACAGGGGAGCACTTTACAGACCTCTGTACGGAATACTGGCAAAACCCTTGTCTGTGAGATGGCTGCTGGCTCATAAAGATGTTTTCTTTGCAGATGAGGAGCAGGAGATAAAAGACTGGAAACAGGCTTACAGACTGATGAAAAAAGGCATGAAGGAAGTATCAGAAACGTCTTAAAAGAGGATAAGAAATGGTGCTGTATACAGCGATAGCGCTGATCACAATATTCGTGGCTTTATTTGTACGTAATCGCGAATACATATATGGCAATACAAGACAGCGTATGCTTAACAGGATAAGCATTGCTGCTGTTTTTTGTATACTTTTTTTATTAAGTGCCTTAAGAATAGAAGTCGGAAACGATTATATAACCTATGTCCAGAATGCCCATGAGATATATGTTGGAGGGATCACGGTAACCGAACCTGGTTATAATCTTATTGTCAAGCTTCTTTTTATGCTTTCTGGATATGAGAATTATCTGCTCGTATTCGCCTTTTTTGGTTTTGTTACAATATTTGTTTTTCTTAAAGCGATCTATGATCAAAGTGAATCTTTTGCCATGAGTTTTATGCTTTTCATGGCTCTGGGAATCTATTTCAGATCTTTTACAACGGTAAGATACTATCTGGTGCTTGCTGTCACATTATATTCTCTCAGATATGTATTGAAAAAACAGTATATTGCATTTGTTCTTATCATAGCGATATCGGCACTGTTTCATAAGTCTGTGCTGATCGTCATACCGTTATTTATCATATGCAGTCTGCCATGGAAAAAATGGTTTTATGCGATCATAGCATTAGTGACGGTCGGTATTTATGTTATGAAAGATTTTGTTATGGATATAGCATTAAGGCTCTATCCGTCCTATCGTGATACCATATATCTGACACAGGATACAGGTATCATGGAAAGCATACCGGCTCTTTTGAGATGTGCATTTGTGTTGGCTATGTGTCTGATCTGTTATAAGGACAGCATAAAGGAAAACAATCAGAACACGTTGTACTTTAAGATGACCATAATTGCTGTGGCTATATATACAGGTGGATCATTCCTTCCTATGGTATCACGCTTTGGCTACTATATGATCACACCTCAGATACTGCTGATACCGGGTATATACAAGAATGTTTCGGATGAAAAGAAAAAAAGATATCTTTTCTATGCCATCATGGCTTTTTCATTAATGTATTTTGTATACTTTTTGTTTACGGCTTCCAAATCCGGGATAGCGGTCTTACCTTACAGAAGCTGGCTTTTTAATGAATTGGAGTGGAACAATATTGAAGAAATGCTTATGTATAATAATCGTTAGCCTCAATCCCGGAGACAGACTGAAAAAAACGCTGGACAGCGTATTTTCTCAAACGGCCGAAATCTTTGATGTGGTCATAAAAGACGGCGGATCTACAGATGAGTCTCTGGACAGACTTGAAAAGGAAGGCTATTTTGAGGGACGCGATAACGTTACGATAATAAGAAAAAACGACAAGAGCATTTATGATGGTATGAATCAGGCTGTCGAATATGTTCTTGAAAATGCTGATCAGGATATTGCCAAAACATATTGTATGTTTTTAAACTGCGGAGACACCTTTCATGATGAGAATGTGTTAAAGACGGTCGAATCATATTTAAAGGCATATGACAGACCTCATATAATATATGGAGATCAGTATAATCTGATACAGAAAAGTACAGTTTCCTCTGCTCCTGAGATAAACGAGTTTACTCTTTTCAGAAATGTGCCGTGTCATCAGGTGTGTTTTTACAGTCTGTCATTGTTTGAAGACAGGGCATATGATGTGAAATATACTGTAAGAGCGGATTATGAACACTTCCTGTACAGCTGGTATGAGAAAAAGGCTATGTGTGAACATATTAATGTCATCATATCCGATTATGAGGGCGGAGGGTATTCCGAGACGGTTGAAAACAGAAAGAGATCGGCATCTCAGCACAGAGAGATCACGGACAGGTATATGGGTGCCAGGGCAGTAAAGTACAGACTTATTATGTTGCTCACATTGGCTCCTCTGAGAACAAAAATGGCAGAGAGTCCTGCGATGTCGCGTGTATACAATTCGATCAAGAGTGCTGTGTACAGAAGATCTTAATACAATTAACGGATACAGGATATGACCTGTTGGTATAAAGATGAAGATACTTTGGCTGTGTAATGTCATCCCACCGGTGATAGCAAAACAACTTAATACGGAAACCACGGTAAAAGAGGGCTGGATAGATGCCTCTTTAAGAAGAATGCTTGCTGATATAAACGGTGACATTACCCTCGGGATATGTTTCCCGACAGATTCTCTGGATTCGCCGTATAAGAAGGACTGTGTATCGGTTAAAGACAGACAGATCGAAGTGTACAGTTTTCTTGAGCATACGCAGACTCCCTGGGTCTATGACAAAACTCTTGATAAGACATTTACGGATATAATCTCGGATTTTGTTCCAGATATAATCCATATATTCGGGACAGAATATCCGCATGCCGCAGCCTGTGCAAAAGCTTTTAAAAAACCTGACAGGCTGCTTGTAGGTATACAGGGAGTAATGAAAGCCTGTGCTGATGAATACTGCGGGGGACTTCCAAAAGAAATCATAGATTCGTTAACATTCAGAGACTGGCTTAAAAAAGACAATATAGCAGCACAACAGCAAAAGTTTACAATAAGGGCGGGATTTGAAAAACAAACGCTTGAAAATGCGGGTCATGTAACGGGAAGAACAGCGTTTGATAAAGAAGAAGCATTTAAGATCAATCCTAACCTTATATATCATCATATGAATGAGACTCTGCGGACAGAATTCTATGATGGAAATTGGGAGCCTGAAAGACTGAGTGATAACATTATTTTCGTATCACAGGCCGATTATCCTCTTAAGGGATTTCATGTGCTGATTGAAGCCATGCCCGAGATCCTTAAGAAATATCCCGATACGAAGATATTAGTTGCAGGAAACAGTATAACCGGATATACCACTCTGAAAGAAAAGATAAAGATAGGCGGTTACGGGAGATACTTAAGAGATCTGGCTGTAGAAAAAGGTATTAAAGATAAGATAAACGTGTTGGGAAGACTCAGTGCAGCTGAAATGCTGGAAAGATATGAGAACAGCAGTATATATATATGCACTTCGTATGTCGAGAATTCGCCCAACTCTCTCGGAGAGGCGATGCTGGTGGGAACACCTTCGATAGCGGCCAAGGTCGGAGGAATACCTTCAATGGCAACCGATAAAGAAGTCACTTTTTTCGATAAAGGGGATGCGAAACAGCTCGCAGAGTGCGTGATCGGTGTTTTTTCGGACAGAGAAAAAACTCTTAGGATGTCCGAAGCAGCAAAGATACGGGCCAGAAAAGATCACGATGCTGACAGAAATTTTGAAAGACTAATGGAGATCTATAAAGAAATATGCCTAAAGTAGTGATGATAAGCAATTTCATAAATCATCATCAGATTCCGTTTTGTGAAGAGATGGAAAAGCTTTTGGGTGATGGATTTTATTTTATTCAGACAGAACCTATGGAAAAAGAAAGGGAAGATATGGGCTGGTCTGTCGATGAAAGCAAAATACCGTATCTTAAGCTTTTATACAAAGATGAAGAAGAGTGCAAAAAGCTTATAGATGAATGTGATATGTTGCTTGTCGGCTGGCAGGACAGAGAGGATATCATACTTCCCAGGATACAAAAAGGAAAACTCACTCTTCGTATCAGTGAAAGGATCTACAGGGAAGGACAGTGGAAGGCTGTATCTCCGAGGGGACTGATAAGAAAATATAAAGAACATATCAGGTTCAGACATAAGGATAATGTGTTCCTGTTGTGTAACGGTGCATATGTTGCTTCGGATTTTAATCTTATAGGCGCATACCCCAAAAAGAAATTCAAGTTTGGATATTTCCCTGCTTTCAGAGAGACTGATATGACAAAAAAACCGTCGAAGGAAGTCATAGAGATCATATGGGCGGGACGGTTCATAGAGCTAAAACATCCTGAATATGTGATCAGACTGGCTGCTGATCTTATAGATAACGGATATGACTTCAGGATACATATGATAGGCAGCGGTCCGATGGAGGATGCTTTAAAAAACAGTGTCAGAGAAGGAGAACTGGAAGACAATGTTATCTTCTACGGATTTATAAAACCTGAAGAAGTCAGGGATGTTATGGATAAGTGCCATATCCATCTTTTTACGAGTAACTACCTAGAGGGTTGGGGAGCTGTAGTAAATGAAGGCATGAACAGCGGTCTTGCCGAAGTGGTATGTCGTGAGGTCGGAGCGGCACCTTATCTGATAAATGACGGAGTAAACGGGCTTCTTTATGATGGGAGCTACGAGGATTTCAACAGAAAAGTATTCTCATTAATGGATGACATCCCGCTTATAGAGAAACTGGGCAAGAATGCATATGAGACTATAGCAACTTTGTGGAATCCTTCAAATGCCGCAAAGCAGCTCATAAGATTTTATGAAAATTATATTGATAATAATATCGATCCTCCCAAAGAAGGACCGATGTCCGTTGCAGAGGATATAAAGCCTGTATGAAGATAACGGTTATAGTACCTGCTTACAATATAATAGATTGTCTTGAAAGATGCGTCATGAGCATAGTGAATCAGACTTTTAAAGATCTGGAGATCATATTGGTGGATGACGGATCCAGTGATGGTACGGCTGCTTTGTGTGATTCGCTTGGAAAGAAAGATTCCAGGATCAAGGTTTTTCACAAAGAAAACGGCGGTTCTTCAAGTGCCAGGAATATGGGACTAAAGTATGCGACGGGAGAGTACATAGGATTTGTTGACAGCGATGATTATATAGAACCTGACATGTATGAGCTGCTTTCAAATGCAGTTGAATACTATGGTTTCAAGATGGCACAGATATCGAGAGACGAAGTCAATGAGAATGGCAGCAAAAGACCTGATGTATGTATCCCGCCTAAAAAAGAGACAGTAATGACTGGACATGACATGATAAGAGAATTGCTGATGCACAGGGGAGACTGTTCTTTTTGCACAAGGATATGTGCAAGGGAGCTTTTTGAAAACAGAAGCTTTCCTGAAGGAGAACTTAATGAGGACTTTAAGCTCCTTACTGACATGCTTTCGGATGTCGATAGGTTCATCATTCTTCCAAAGCAGTGCTATCATGTTTATTACCGAATGAACAGCAACAGCAGAAGAAGTGACAAAGAGGATTTTTCGAGAGTGTTTTCAGACATAGTGGTCAATGCCGATTATGTCAGTGAGCTTGTTAAACAGAAATATCCGGATCTTACTGATGAAGCTTTCAGATTTGGAATGATACAGCGCCTCGATTATATGCTTCATATCCCGATAAGCATGATGAATCCCGATAATAGCTTTTATATGGAAGTCGCATCATACATGCGAAAAAACAGATTTAAGGCTTTGGGAAATGATCTGTTGACCGGTAAAAACAAATTATACATAATACTGCTTGGAACCGCGCCCAAAAAAGTCAGGCAGCTTCATGCAAAAAAGATGCAAAAGAGTTTATAGAAATCATAGATGATAATGGGTTATAGGAGGAGGAAAAATGAAATATTTATATCCGCAGGGAAAGCAAAAAGCGCTTACATTCAGTTACGATGACGGTGAACACTTTGACAGAAAGCTGGTCGATATATTCAATAATCATGGATTAAAGGCAACATTTCATTTAAACTCCGGTAACATCGGACACAGCGGACCGGGTAACACTTATGTCAATCCTGAAGAGATAGTCTCACTTTACGAAGGTCATGAGGTGGCATGCCATGGAGTGCACCATAAGAATATGCCCCGCATACCCCTTTCGGTTATGACAAGAGAACTCTATGAGGACAGAATAGCTCTTGAAAAGTATACGGGAAAGATCGTTCAGGGATTCTCCTATCCATTTGGAAGTTATACACCTGAACTGATATCAGCGCTTAAAGCTGTGGGAATAAAATATTCACGAACCGTTAACGGTACGGCCGGTTTCTTTCCGCCTGGAGATTTCTATGAATGGCATCCGACCTGTCATCACTATGATAATCTTATCGAACTGGGAAAAAGATTTCTTGAGGTTCCGGATTATATAGAACTGCCCCTCATGTATGTATGGGGACACAGCTTTGAATTCGGAAGAGCAAACGATTGGACAGTAATAGAGGAGTTTGCCGAGCTTATTTGCGGTAAAGAAGATATCTGGTATGCAACAAATATGGAGATATGTGATTATCTTACGGCTGTTAAATCATTGGAGTACTCTGCTGATGAGAGAATTGTTCATAATCCGTCAGCTATAAGTGTATGGATCGAAAAAGATGGAGCTGTCGAAGAGATATCTTCAAATGAGACAAGAAGGTTCTGATATATCGTAAACTTGAGACTGTATACGGCTTATGCTATAATTAACTGGTTCGAGTTTCAAGTATGATCTGCTTTTGGCTTATGTCAAAGAAGCGGACAAGAAAGAGGAATATATGTTAAATAACAAGACAATTCTGGTGACAGGCGGTACGGGTTCGTTTGGAAAATGTTTTACCAAGTATGTCCTGACACACTATGATCCGAAAAAGATCATCATCTATTCTAGAGATGAATATAAGCAGTTCGTTATGGCAAATGAGATGAAGGAGTATGCAAGTAAGTTGCGTTTCTTTATCGGTGATGTTAGAGACGAAGAGAGGCTTGAGAGAGCGTTTGAGGGAGTTGATTATGTGATCCATGCGGCAGCACTTAAGCAGGTTCCGGCATGCGAGTACAATCCCAATGAAGCCATCAAGACAAATATACACGGTGCTATGAATGTCATAGAAGCAGCTCTTAACAAAGACGTCAAGAAGGTGGTAGCACTTTCAACAGACAAGGCTGTCAATCCCGTAAATCTTTATGGCGGAACCAAACTTGTATCAGATAAGCTCTTTATAGCTGCGAACAGTTATGCAGGATTAAAAGATATCAATTTCTCAATAGTCCGTTACGGTAATGTTGCAGGTTCAAGAGGAAGCGTTATACCGTTTTTCAATAACATAATAAAGAACGGCGGAAAAGAACTTCCCATAACCGATTACCGTATGACCAGATTCTGGATAAGCCTTACGCAGGGAGTAGAACTTGTTATCAAGGCGCTTGCAGAGGCACGCGGAGGAGAGACATTCATAAGCAAGATCCCAAGTTTCAAGATCACTGATCTTGCACAGGCCATGCTTCCCGGATGTGAGATGCCGGAAGTCGGTATAAGAGAAGGCGAGAAACTTCATGAGATCATGGTGACTGTTGAGGATTCCATGACAACATATGAATATGACAAACACTTTATCGTATATCCTCAGATGGTATGGAATGAAAAACAGATGAATCCGATACCAGGCGGAATAAAAGTGGCAGACGGATTTTCATACAGTTCGGGAAACAATACCGAATGGCTTACAGTGGATGAGATCAAGGAACTGTTAAAGGGTATCGATCTTGAGAAGTAAGTATTGAGTAATGAATTAATCAGGGACATGCAGTAAACCTGCATGTCCTTTTAGCAAGAGAAAGAAGGCATAGTATGAATATACCTGCTATTGAAGGAGGAACTCCTGTCAGGGAAAAAAAGATATATTACGGACATCAGTATCTTGATCAGGCTGATTATGATGCGGTTCTTAATGTTCTAAAGAGTGATTATCTGACATGCGGTCCCAAGATACCGGAGCTGGAGGAAAAGCTGTGCAGGATCACGGGAGCAAAATATGCTGTGGCATGCAGTAACGGTACGGCTGCACTTCATATAGCGGCGATGGCGGCCGGACTTAGTGAAGGTGATGAACTGATAACCACACCGATAACTTTTGCTGCCAGCGCAAACTGCGCGCTCTATGTGGGTGCAAGACCTGTGTTTGCTGATATCAATGATGAAACCTACAACATTGATCCCGAAAGCGTTGAGGCTCATATCACGGATAAAACCAGAGCGGTTGTGGCTGTTGATTATACGGGACAGGCTGTCGAACTTGACAGGTTAAAAAACATATGTGATAAACATGGACTTGTCCTGATAGAGGATGGAGCGCATTCCATAGGAACTCTTTATAACGGAAAACATGTCGGATCAATAGCCGATATGACAACATTCAGTTTTCATCCGGTTAAGACTATAACATCAGGTGAGGGCGGAGCTGTACTTACAAACAGTGAAGAGTATTATAAGAAACTTGTTCTTGCAAGAGCACATGGGATAACAAGAGATGCATCATTATTGGAATATGATCCTCACGGTCCCTGGTACTATGAGCAGCTCGATATCGGATACAATTACAGGCTGACAGATATACAGGCAGGTCTTTTGATAAGTCAGCTCGATAAGCTTGAAATGTTCAAGGCCAGACGTAAACAGATAGTGGATATGTACAATAGTGCCTTTGGAGGCATGGATACCGTCATTGTACAAAAAGAGATACCGCAGTCCGATACGGCAAGGCATCTTTATATACTCAGACTGAATACAAAAAAACTCAGTATAGACAGGAAGAAATTCTTTGAAGCTCTTGCTGCGGAAAATGTGATGTGCAATGTTCACTACATACCGGTTTATTATTTTCCGTATTACCAGAAGCTTGGATATAAAAAAGGACTTTGTCCAAAGGCTGAGAAACTTTATGATGAGATCATATCGTTACCTTTATACTATGGTATGAGCGATGAGGATGTTTTATCGGTCATAGATGCAGTTAAGAAGATAGCCGATTACTACGTGGTGTGATTTGTTATGAAGGGATATATGAAGTGATAGGGATCAGAGCTGATGCAAATAAGACTATAGCCACAGGGCATGTCATGAGATGCATGACTATTGCACGTGAGATAATAAACCTCGGAGAACAGGTTGTTTTTATCGTGGCAGATAAAGAATCCGAAACGTTTGTAAATGATATATTCAAGGATGATATAAAAGATGGTTTTGAGTGTACTGTCCTTAACAGCACATGGTCTTTACCGGTGGAAGAAGTCGATAAGTTTGCGTCTTTGATAAAAGAAAAGAATATAAGGTCGATCCTGTTTGATTCATACAGTTTTGATGCTGATTATTTCTTTAAACTGAAAGAAGCTATCGAAAGGCAGATGCCTGGTAAAAAAGAGGATATAATACTGGCATGCATGAACGACGTTGCCGCGGAAAAGTATCCTGTTGACATATTCATAAACTATAATGCTTATGCCACCACACTTGGATACGACGATATATACACCGGTGAAACAAGGCTTTTACTCGGACTTAACTATGCTCCTTTAAGAGAACAGTTTACCAGGATATATAACAGTGAACATGATATGCCTGAGAATGTGCTTGTGGCAGCAGGCGGTGGTGATGTGACCGGCATCCTGCTCGATATACTTGAAGAGGCCCAAAAGGAACCGGAACTTGCACGTATTGATTTTCATGCCGTTGTGGGAAGCATGACAGATTATCAGGATGATCTTATGAGACTGGCATGGTGTTGTGAGAATATATTTCTTCACAGAAATGTTACCGATATGGCAAAACTCATGTCTCAGTGTGACGCGGCTATATCAGCTGCGGGAACAATGCTGACGGAGCTTTGTTGTATGAAGGTGCCTACAATAGAGTATGCTATAGCAGATAATCAGCTTATGAATGCAGAATACTATAAGGAACACGGTCTTATGATCGGAGCCGGAGATATGCGCAGCGATCGAAGCGTGGTAGTGAAGCGCATAGTGCGTGAGCTGAAAGAACTGGTATCTGACAGGAAGCGCCTTGCAACTATGCGCAGATCACTGGAAGGTATATGCGATGGCAGAGGAGCAAAACGTATAGCACAGGAACTGTGCAGTTAAGTGTATTATCGATAAAAAACACTTCAAGAGGTTATTCATATAAGTTATGATAAAGATTTTAAAACGTCTGAACATACTGCTTGACAGAAAACAAAAAAATAAGATGATACTGATCGTTTTTCTGATGCTCATCGGCGGTGTGCTTGAATCCCTGAGTATATCGGCGATCATACCTGTTATGAGCGTTTTGCTGGATCCGAATGCCGTTACGACGAACAAGTATCTGGCACCTGTTTATAACGGGCTTCACATGAGTTCTCCCATGCAGTTTACGCTCGTGATGATGGTCGCACTTGTGCTTGCATTTGTATTGAAGAATCTGTTTCTCTTCATTCAGAATGTTGTTCAGTTAAGATTTGTATATACTAATCAGTTTGCGACATCCAGGCGAATGATGATTAATTTTATGAAGCGTCCCTATGAGTATTATCTTGGGGCAGAGACAGCGGTGATCCAAAGGAATATCACTTCCGATGTAAACAACATGTATGCACTTATACTTACGATCCTTCAGCTGACCAGTGAGATAGTTGTATTTACATGTCTTGTAGCTGTACTTTTGGCTGTTGATGCTGCCATGGTCATCACGATAGCAGGTCTATTGATAGCAGTACTGATAGTCATAAAAGTTGTCTTAAAGCCTATCATGTACAAAGCGGGTCAGGACAATCAGGATTATTACAGTGCTCTTTTTAAGTGGATAGAAGAGGCTGTCATGGGCATAAAAGAGATCAAAGTAGCCGGTAAGGAACATTATTTTATCAATGAATATGCCCGCTGTGGAGAAGGCTATGTAGGGGCCGTACAAAAGTACAATATCTACAATTCAACCCCGAGACTTCTTATTGAGACCATATGTATCGGTGGTCTTGTGGGATATATGTCTGTTGTAATGATCGGAGGCGCAACGGTGGATGAGCTTCTGCCTCAGTTGTCGGTATTCGCACTTGCTGCAATGAGGCTTCTTCCCAGCGCCAACAGGATAAACAATTATACGACTTCATTATCATATTTCGAACCGTTCTTGTGGAATGTTTCAGAGCATCTGCAGACAGAGATCAATGATAAGAATGTCGTTTATGATGAGGCCGCATATCGTGTTAAAAAAGAAGTGACGAAACTTCCGGTTCTTAAAGAGATAGCAGTTAATGATATAAGTTATGCTTATCCAAATACCGACAAACTCATATTTGACCATGCAAACATGAAGATACCTGTAGGTTCGGCAGTAGGTATTGTCGGAACATCCGGCTCGGGAAAGACAACCATGGTGGATGTTTTACTTGGATTGCTCACATTAAAGACGGGAACGATCACAGCTGACGGTGTTGATGTGATGAGTAATTACAGCGGATGGTTAAAGAATATCGGCTATATCCCGCAGACTATCTTTATGATAGATGATACGATAAGAAAAAATGTAGCCTTCGGATACAGAGAAGATGAAATAGACGAAGAACGTGTATGGGCAGTTTTAAAGGAAGCCCAGCTGGATGAGTTTGTAAAGAGTCTTCCACAGGGACTGGATACTAGTATAGGAGAGAGAGGAATAAGGATCTCGGGAGGTCAGCGTCAGCGTATAGGTATTGCAAGAGCGCTGTTTGAAGATCCTGAAGTACTGGTATTGGATGAAGCGACATCGGCTCTTGACGGTGATACCGAAGCAGCGATAATGGATTCGATAAACCGCCTGCACGGAAGAAAAACACTTATAATAATCGCTCACAGATTACAGACTATAGAAAAATGCGATATGGTATATCGTGTAGAGAACGGTAAAATAAGCAGAGAGAGGTGAAATACCTCTCTCTTTTTTACAGAAATCTGTTTGATGTTTTTTTATTCACCTTGAGGCACTTTTGAATTCAAACTCTTATTTCTGTAATTTAAGTTGGTGCGAAGTGAATATCCCTGCTTTTCCCAGAAAGCGTTTGCAGCATCGTTATCTTTAAAAACAAGACCGAAGATCTTATTGATACCCTCTTTTTTAAGAGCTTCCTCAGCTTTTTCCACCAGAGTATGTGCAATGCCTTCGCGTCGGTGATCGGGATGGACGCACATGTGATGAATCATGGCACGTCTTCCGTCATGACCTGTCAGGATAACACCTATGATCTGAGAAGAACCGACAGGACATGCTTTAAAACATGTAGTGGGATTACGTTTTAAATAACGTTCGATCCCTTCCCTGGTATCATCAACGGGATTAAGAGCTCTTTTTGATTGTTCCGAACTGCACCATAAATCATACAGTGCGTCATAATCATCAATTGTGACTTGGCTTATATCAAAATCCATTTTTATCTCCTTTGTATATTTTAATTGATCCCCTTTTACACATATGATATCACGATCCGGTGCCGTCATATCTTCTTGCGCCCAGCATCCAAAACTTATAACTCAACCAAAAGAACAGAATTCCGAACAGCGGTGACAGTTTGGACAATAACGGTATCTCGTCAGGTCTTAAAATGACCAGCCCGGGATAGTAAGCTATAAAAGCTATTGGAATGACAAACGTAAAGATAACTTTGAATATCCCATCAAAGATACTGGCAGGATATCTTGCGTAGTCCTTGAATCGAAACATCAGTATCATTACATAACCTGATCTTAAGATCCAGAAACATGTAGCGGCTGCGGCATTCATGATGGCTATCATGAACAACGATGCAGTTATTAACAGAAGTATCAGCTGAACCATGGTCACAACAGTTACGGGAATACCCAGATGTGACCATGAATATGCCAGCAAAACAATACCAAATGCCAACTGTCCCAATCCCTTGACATCAAACACTTCAGATATGAAGTAAAAGAAAATGTTTATCGGTCGGAAACAGTATTTTATGAAATCTCCGGATTCGACCGCATATCTTAAACTCCAGTTGTTGTCAAAAAGGCACTGAAGAGGTGTAAGGGCTATAAGTGAAAAGCCGTATAAGAACAGCATCTCATGATAATTCCAACCGTTTATGGAAGGAAAGTTCTTAAACAATATGTAAAAAGACATAAAACCGACAACATTTGTAAGTATCATTCCGAAGGTGGATATGATAAAGTCTGCTCTGTAGCTCATCTTGCTCTTTAGATCCTGAACCAGGACTTTGCGATATATTTCAGCGTAGAATTTAAAGCCTCTTTTGGGTTTTGTAGAAATAGCGTTATTCATGTTATCACCCCCCGTTCACGGTTATTCTTCTAACAGAGAAATTCCAAAAAGCCGTTGCTGCTAAAGACAGTATCACACACCATACGGCCTGGATGGCAAGCATTGTCCATATTCCCGAATTGAGAGTATAGCCGTCTTTCATGAGAAGTATGTTAAGCGGTGTGTCATATATACATCGAAACGGCAGCCATTCCACAAAGTTACGAAGCTTTTCCGGAAAGAACACCAGCGGGATCGTAGCACCGCCGAGAAGCAATACTATGCTTTCTTTTACTATGTTTATTCCCCATGTTGATTCCGTATAAAGACAAATTGTTGCGACTAACATCTCAATGTTAAAGTTGACCATCAGTGCAAGAACTACCGATATCACAAAAAGAATGATATTTATACCTATGTGTATGGCACCTTTAGTCACAAAGTACACAACTATAAATGTCGGCAGGAACGTAAGAAAAAATGTCATCACATTGTTACCGAAGAAATTAAAGAACATGAGTCTTCTGTAATTCATGGGTTTTAACAGGTCAAGTATTATTGCACCGGACTGTATGGATCTGCTCATGTTCCATACGATGTACATTTCCAGGAAGTTAAACAGTGCAGTCGCGAGCACCAGATATATTATGGTGTCAGAAAATGTCATGCCGTTCACAATATCCGAACCTGATGATGCATATATGGATTTCCAAAGATAGTAGATAAGTGTAAGGTATATCAGGTTTCCCAGAACCGTTACGAAGGTACCGAGTCTGAAAGACAGTTCCTGTATGATACCTGCACGTGTCAGTGAAATATATTTCTTGATCCTCACAGTTTTGATTCCTTTCTTGATAATGCTTTACAGTATGATCGATCGTTATACGGCATGAGGGCTCTTTAAGTCTTTTTGGTAAATGGTCTGTACCTTAGAATTATCTTCTGCTGCTTCGCCCTCATAAATCTTTTTGATGACTTCCTCTGTAGATATCTCTTCAAGCTTGATGTCAAGTATCTTTCCTTTTTTCTGGTATTCCGAGATCACACTCATAACATCCGTCTTTGATTCGTCAATGAGAGTTTCTTCCCATATATCACCGGGAAGTCTTAACTTAAGAGTTCTGTAAGATCCGAAATAGCTCTTAAGATGTTCCATATCATTATCGTAGATCATCTTTCCGTGATCTATGATAACTATCCGTTCACAAAGAGCATCTACATCACCCATATCGTGTGTGGTCAGTATTACGGTCGTATTCTTTTGCCTGTTAAGTTCTTTGATGAGTTCACGGATCTTTGCTTTCATGGAAACATCAAGACCTATTGTGGGCTCATCCAAAAAGACGATCTTGGGGTTATGCAGGAATGCTGCCAGTATATCGCTCAGTGTTCTCTGGCCCAAGGACATCTGACGCACGGTTTTATGGAGAATAGGCTCCATATCAACCAGGCTGTCGTAAAGAGCCATCATATCCTCATAATCTTTATCAGATATAAGATATATATCTTTAAGGAGTTTGAAAGACTCTATTAACGGAAGCGACCACCATAACTGGCTTCGCTGACCAAATACAACACCAATGTTTTCGGCATTCTTTGCTCTGTTCTTATAAGGGATATTTCCGTTAACGATGATATCGCCTCTTGTCGGTTCCAAAACACCGGTCATCATTTTTATAGTGGTTGATTTGCCGGCGCCGTTGGGTCCGAGATATCCCACTATCTGGCCTTCGGGTATCTTTACCGATATATTGTCTACTGCAGTAACGGTTCGATAATCCCTTGAAAAAAGATCCATTATACTTCCTTTTAATCCTTCACGACGGTTAAGTACTTTGAATTCTTTTACAACACCTTTCATTTCGATTGCACAATCTGTCATAATCTCTCCTCCTCTTGAATTTTGTTGTGATTTGGATTATACTCTGGATAAAAATAGAAAAATAGTGGTAAATTTCGCGAAAATAATAACAATTTTACATGAGGCGTGGAAAATAGTGATAAAAGAGTACAGAGGTCTGGTAAGAACAAGAGATGACGGATCAGAGATGATCAACTATGATGATGCATCATTTCCCTCATATATTTATGATGGATATGTTTATGCGGGGTGCACATGGGAGAGGGTCCCTCATTTTCATAAAGACATTGAAATCATAAGTGTTCATTCATCCTGCATGGGGTATTCCGTCAACGGTACAAATATATTTCTGGAGAAGGGTGATACGATATTTGTAAATTCGGATCAGCTGCATTATTCATATGCGATACCGCCAAGAGAGGGCAGATATATAATAGCCGTGCTTCATCCGAGGATACTGTGTTCCAATTTTGCGGTTGAAGCAAAGGCAGTCCTTCCGGTCATATCCAATAAGAAGGTACCATATATACATTTTAAGAACGGAGACAGGGATGCACTGCTGATTCAGGAGCTGATGTTTGAGCTTCAGAGAAAAGCATTTGGAAATGAGTTCCTGATAACAAAGATATTCTTCGAGATATGGGAGATCGTCATGAACCGGATAAACGAGTCCGGAGATTTCTCGACGGATGTACAGTATAACCAGGATGTTCATAACGATGTTTTGAAAGCCATGATGAACTATGTGGACAAAAACTACATGAACAACATCACACTAAATGAAGTGGCCGGAGCAGGAGGTGTCAGCAGATCGTTATGCAATTCGATATTCAATAAGTATACCAATATGACTCCGATAGAATATATCATGCATTTCAGGACGAGGAAGGTTGCGGATCTGCTTTTGTCAGGCGATATGCCCATGAGCGAGATCGCAGAACTCACAGGGTTTTCGAATGCCAGTTACATGGCTGAGACATTCAAGAAATTTTACAGATTTTCACCGCGTGAGTACAAGAAAACCATGCAACAACAACAGTAGCATATGTGGTATACTTAACAGGTAGCAAAAATTCGGTTTGATGCCTCTTAGGGGAAAGGCTAAAAAAATGTCAGTAAAAACTACACAGGAAGCAAAGAAATGTCTGGATTCTTTAAAGGAGAATATCAGAAAAGTCATAATAGGCAATGAATATACCATAGATATGGTGATCACAACCATGCTCGCGGGGGGACATGTTTTGCTTGAGGATACACCCGGAACGGGAAAGACAACTCTGGCTAAAACGGTTGCCATGTCGATAGACGGCGATTTTTCAAGGATACAGTTTACACCGGATCTGCTTCCCGCAGATATCACGGGACTTAATATATATAGTCAAAAGGAAGATGCGTTCACATTTGTCGAAGGTCCAATCATGACAAATGTACTCCTTGCAGATGAGATAAACAGAGCGACACCCAGGACTCAGTCCGCTTTGCTTGAAGCAATGCAGGAGGGGCAGGTCACGGTAGACGGTGTCAGCAGACCGCTGGGTGATCCTTTTGTCGTAATAGCAACACAGAATCCGATCGAGACGGCTGGTACTTTTCCGCTTCCGGAAGCTCAGCTGGACAGATTTACCATGCAGCTTTCCATGGGATTTCCAAATCCCGAGGATGAAGTAAAGATGCTTACGAGATTCGAAGAAAATGATCCCTTAAGCGATATAAAACCGGTTTTGTCAAAAGAAGATATCGTTGATATGAAGGCCATGAGCTGTAAGGTAAAGATAAGCGAGGAACTGGTAAAGTATGTTGTTGATATCGTACAGGCAACAAGAAAGAATCAGGCTATCCTTATAGGAGCCAGTCCTAGAGCGGCTCTGTCTTTGCAGAATGTTGCCAAGGCTCATGCACTTGTAGAAGGCAGGGATTACGTTACTCCCGAGGATATCAAGGGACTTGCGATACCTGTTCTCACACACAGGATGCTTTTCCATTCTGCAACAGATTATGAAGGCAAAGTCCAGATAGTAAGAGGACTTTTGGATCAGATAAAGGTACCGGGCGAGGAACTTAAATGAAATTACTGATCGCATTTGTCCTTGCGGGTGTGATCTATTTTCTTCAGGCTGCCGTATATAAAAGGCTTTGGAATAAAAATCTTGATGTTTCCATTTCCTTTGACAGGGAGATCCTGTATGAGGGCGAGGAGAATCGGCTCGAAGAGATCATAATCAACAGAAAATATCTTCCTTTGCCGATACTTCAGGTGAAGTTTTCAATAACAAGGACATTTCTATTTGAAAGACAGGAAAATACAAAGGTAACCGACCGCTATTACAGAAACGAGTTCTTTACCGTTATGCCTCTGCAGAAGATCACAAGGACATATCCTTTTGTTTGCAGCCACAGAGGCTATTTCCATATGGAAAATATGGATATCATATGCCGGTCTTTTTTTGTTGACAACAAGATGATAGACACGAGAGTGCATGAGGCTTCGGTAAGCGTATTACCTGCACATATCACTCATGAGGATATCCCTACCAGTGTAAATGATCTGCTTGGGGATATAGAGAAGAATCTTCATATAAATGAAGACCCGTTTACTTTTGCCGGTATCAGGGATTATCAGCCTTATGACAGCATGCACAGTATCAACTGGAAGACGACAGCAAGACACGGCTCTCTTAAAGTTAATACATACAATACAACGTTTTCAAAGAAGGTGGTCCTTTTGCTAAACGTTGAGGCAAACAGTATGCAGCATGCTGAAGACGTGATCGAATGGGCCATACGTATTGTATCGCATATGGCATCTTACTATGTAACGGGACACATCCCGACAGCCATGTATACGAACGGTATAGATGCATCTGTGGATGTGGATCATTCCGAAAGAGCAGGCAGAAGAGATCGTGTAAACGGCAGTCCTTTGCAGATGGATTGTCCTGCTATAGATGCGGGTGCGGATATGGCACATATAAGAACGATAGAGATAGCACTCGCCAGACTTAATACGGCACAGGCACCTGCCTCATTTTTGAAACTGCTTGATGAAAGAGTTACGGCAAGCAAAGATCCGGTGGAATATGTGATTGTATCCAACTACAGGAAACGTGATCTTATAGACAGGTATGAGGCATTGCGAGGCGCCGGATACAGCATACACTTCATAATACCCGAATATAGACTGACGGGTATTGAAGACGAATTTGAAACACCAGAGTTCACAGGATGGCTGGTATAGAAAATGACAACCAAAAGATTTCCGATATATCTTGATATGATAAATCTCATACTGTTATACATTCTCATCATGAGTTTTGACATGACGCTCTCTTCAGGCATGAGATTTGTGATAAGACCTTCCGAGTATATCGGAATGGGTCTGATCTTGCTCGTGTCATATCTGTTAAGAGAAAAAGTCAACAGGATGTATATCTATGTGATACTTCATACGGTTATGATAATGTTGTGCATTCTCCCGCCTCTTGATGTGATGTGCAAGGTCAAGCTTGTCTTTGTTGCGATACTGTTCTTTATTTTTGATATATATAACTGGTTCAACGGTGTTGAAAGTACACCGGATGTATATTGGGGAACAGGATTCATTGTCCTGCTTGCGTTTTTCTTAAGTACAGGCGAATTTGAGTTTGGATATTCAAAAATAATATTCAATATGGGCATCATGTTTGCGACACTGTTGCTGGTCAGAATGCTGATAGCAAATTTCTATGAGCTTAGCAGGTCCGGACAGCTGACGGAAGACATGCCGGTTAGGGAACTTTTCATGAACAATGCATTTATAGCTGCGGGAATAATCATACTCGCTGTTTTACTCATGATATTCGTAAGATCAGATCCGCTCATCCGCAAGATAAACGAGATCATGTTTAAGATCCTTAAAAAGTTCTGGGATTTCATTTCTTATTATGTGACGTCAGATGAGGGAAGTCTGTCACAGAACAGACAAAGACAGGTGATGCCGGATCTTCCGGAGATGGGGGACAGCATATGGGCGCAGCTTCTTCAGATATTTGAAGCGCTGATGTCCGTATTGATAACTGTCCTTATCATATACTTTATAATAAAGTGTGTGGTCGGTCTTGTCGGGATGATGACAGGCAGCAGGACTAAGAGAATACGAAGCCACAGAAGTTACAGGGTAAAGAATGAAGTCAGGGAGAGGCTGACAAGAGCTGATACAAAATCAGATAAAAGAAAGAGCCTTTTTAAGACAAATGCCGAGAAAGTAAGATATATATACAGAAAAGAACTGCTTTCCTATAAACATAAGGGTGCAGATGTGCGGGAAACAAAAACACCCTATGAAAACAAAAGAGAAATATATGATTACAAAGGTCATGATATATCGGCTGCTACAAGGATATATGAAAAGGTAAGATTCTGTATCGGGTATGAAGCCACAAAACAGGATGTCTCTGATATAAAAGCAGGCTTTAGAAGATAATAGACAGGAGAAGTTATACAGCATGAATAAAAAAGACGTGATGGAACTTAAGAGAAGATTCAAAAAGGAGAGCTGCACGATAAGCCGTATGGCCGGGTGCTATGTGGATGCCAGCAGAGAAAAGGTGTTAAAGCTCAATGAGAGTTTTCTTAATCTTGATGAGGAGGAATTCTATAAGTTCCTTGAGATAGCAAAAAAGACTATGGCAGGTACCATAGGCAACAATATACTCGAACTTGATTTTCCTCTTGATGAGGAGGCTCCGGGAGGAAAGCAGCAGTTTCTGTACGGATTAAGATCGAGCAATCTGGATAATGAGGAGCTTTTGGACAGGCTCTATGATCTGATAATAGATAATTATCAGTACGTGGGAAATTATCTTATCCTCGTATTTCATGATTCATATGATATCATCAGTCGTACATCGGATAAGTTAAAACTGGACGAGTCTGAGGAGGTATATGAGTATCTTTTGGTATCTATATGTCCGGTGGCTCTGTCTAAACCAGGCCTCGGATACCGTAAGGAGGAAAACAGGATAGGAGCACGTATCAGGGACTGGGTTGTAGGAGTTCCCGATCTGGGATTTTTATTCCCCGCATTTTGTGATTCGAGTGCCGATATCCATAAAGTCGATTATTTTGTCAGAGATGCAAAAGATTCACATCCCGAGTTTGTTGCCGATGTTTTAGGCTGCGGACCAAAGCTGACAGCAACCGAACAGAAGCAGACCTTTCATGCTATAGTAAAGAAAGCATTTGGCCTGGATGAAGAGATCGGAGAAAAAGCTCTGATCGGAGTCCAAGAGTGTCTTAATGACAAGATCGACACTTCCGAAGAAATGACGGATGCACAGTTATCTGAGATAGTTTTAACGGGTGAAGATATCGAAGAAGCACTTGTGGAGCAGGGCATGGATGCGGTTGTTGCAAAGAAGGTCAGCGAGACTGTAAAGGAAACATTCGGTGATGAGATGCCACCGGTTGCCAACCTTATAGACAGTAAAGCTCTGGAAGCCAATGCAAAGGTCAAAAAAGAGCAGGAGCTTGTCAAAGAGGTCAGCACATTAAAGAACGAGATAGTGGAAAAAGACAGGCAGCTTTCGGAGGCGGCCACATATATAGAAGATCTTAAGACCTATGACGTTGTGGTCAGAGTAAAACCTGATAAAGCGTCGAAGATAAAAAGCCAGATCCTTGGGGATCAGAAATATCTTATGATACCCATGGATGAGAACGAGCATGTCAACCTAAACGGAGTGAACACGCAGGTGTGATCAAGGGATGTTTTATGAGTAAGTTTGAAGACTTTAGATCAGAATACGGAAGTTTTGTATTCAAGGATTATTCAATAGAAAAAGAAGAAGGGGTATATAAAGTATATCTTTATTATTCTGTTCCCAGACTCAGAGAGTTTAAGACCAGATGGGAGTTCCCTGCCGGTTCAAGAGACATATCCGAAGACGATCCGATCCTGAAGGAATTGGTGTTCAATCTTGGTATGGTGGAGGCTATCAGCTACTATAAATGTGTATGTCCGAAGGTGGTTGAGGTCGAGTGCGGAAATCTTAATCCGGATCAGATAAAATGGTGGAGAAAACTTTTTTATAACGGACTGGGCGAGTTTATGTATCGAAACGGTATTGATGTGACCGAAGAAGAACTGCTCTCAATAAGGTGTATTGACGGTGCGACCGGTATAGAGCGTGATTATGATGTTAAAAAAGTTTTGATCCATGATACCGCTACTTACGGAGGCTGTCTTGTTCCCGTAGGCGGAGGCAAGGATTCCGTTGTTTCGCTTGAGCTTCTTAAAGACGAGGATATAACGACTTACAGCATAAACGGCAACGAGACAACCAGAAATGTAATAGATATCTGCAAAAACAAGAAAGCAGATTACAGAGCAAAAAGAATACTTGATAAAGGTATTCTTGAAATGAATGAACTGGGCTTTTTGAACGGTCACATACCGTTTTCGGCTGTTGTTGCATGGTCTACTGTCATCACAGCTTATCTTACGGGGATCAAATATATTGCTCTTTCTAACGAAAACAGTGCAAACGAGTCAACGGTCAGGGATTCATTTGTCAATCATCAATACTCTAAATCATACGAATTTGAACAGGATTTTGATGATTATCTTAAGGCAGTTACCGATTCGGATATACATTACTTCAGTCTTTTAAGACCGCTTACCGAGATACAGATAGCAGCTTTGTTTTCAAAGCATAAAGCATATTATAAAGCATTCAGAAGCTGTAATGCGGGGAGTAAACAGGGGATATGGTGCTGCAACTGTCCGAAGTGTCTGTTTGTATATATAATCTTAAGCCCTTTCTTATCACAAGAAGAGCTTACCGATATATTCGGAGAGAGGCTTTTGGATAAGGATTCTTTGGACAGGGACTTCCGAGAACTGATGGGTATAGATGAGAACAAACCCTTTGAATGTGTAGGTACAAGAAGAGAAGTTCAGACATGCATGAAGCATTTCAGAAAGCAGGGAGGAAAGAGTCTTCTTACGGACAGGTATGCCGGGGTAATAGACAGCGCGGGCGAAAACCTTAATGATCTGCTAAACGAATGGAATGATGAAAATCATGTTCCGGATGCATTTGCAAAGGTCGTATCATCGGCGATAAAAGAATTATAGAAAGATAACCTCGGTTCATTTTCGGACTCTATCTAATGAGCCGATGTTTCATATGCAGGAGTTTTGATATGTCGGTCACTGACAGATTTACGGACAAAAGAATACTTGTATGGGGGTACGGCAGAGAAGGAAAATCTACGGAAGCATTCTTAAAAAGATGCTGTAAACCGGCGAGTGTAGAGATCTTTGAGGGAAAGAGAGAGGATATAGATGAGGACAGATATGACTATATCTTTAAGAGTCCAGGGATCGTAATGGAAGAGGATAACCCAAAGTACACTTCGCAGACACAGGTTTTCATGGAAGAGTATGGTTCTCAGACTGTAGGGATAACCGGTACCAAGGGAAAGAGTACGACTTCAAGTCTGCTTTATACGGTTTTGAATGCATGCAGCAAAAAAGAGACACTTCTTATGGGGAACATAGGACTGCCGTGTCTCGATTATTTTGATCATATCGGTGAGGAAACGATAGTGGTATATGAACTGTCGTGTCACCAGCTTGCGCATCTTAACGTATCACCGCATATTGCTGTTTTTTTGAATCTTTTTGAAGACCATCTGGATTATTATCACACGATGGAAAAATACTTTGCTGCCAAGACACATGTGGCTTTATATCAGACTGAAGATGATGTGTTTTACGTAGGTGACAATGTACCTCTATTTGATACTAAAGCTGCTAAGACCATAATCTCCTCAACAAAAAGCTATGATCATGAACTGAGTATCCAGGGAGATCATAACAGATACAACGCAGAGTTTGTCTACAGGATAGCTACAGAACAATTCGGCTGTGATCCTAAGAAGGTTAAGGAGACTCTAAAGATATTTAAGGGGCTTGCCCACAGACTTGAACTTATAGCTACGGTTGGCGGCGTTGAGTTTTACGATGATTCCATATCCACGATACCTCAGGCTACCATAAGCGCGGCTACAAGTCTTAAAAATGCGAAGACTCTGCTTATCGGTGGTATGGACAGAGGGATCGATTATGATATATTGGAGAACTTTATCGCCGGTCATAAGGAATACAATTATATACTGATGTATGAGACCGGAAGACGTATTAGGGAAGAACTGACTGACGATACAGGTGTTTTTTGTACGGAGGATCTTAAAGAGGCTGTGAGCCTTGCAAAGAAGATCACCAGGGAGGGAGAGGCCGTTATTCTTTCACCGGCTGCTGCTTCCTACGGATATTTCAAAAACTTTGAAGAAAGAGGAGATGTATTTAAGCAGCTTGTTATCGGGTGATAAGGTAATATCAAATGGGAAAGACACACTTGGTTACCATTGTGAAAACAAGCATTTTTTGCTATAATTTTTTTGGTTTTGTACGGAAAGGAGAAGCGTATGAAGAGAATCGGTATGTTGACAAGTGGCGGTGATTGTCAGGCACTCAATGCAGCGATGCGTGGTGTGGTCAAGTCTATATGCAACAGCGGACAGGAAGTTGAGATATATGGATTTCTTAACGGATATAAGGGTTTGATATACGGTGACTTCAAGATGCTTACAGGCAGGGATTTTTCCGGTATCCTTACCATAGGCGGAACAATTCTCGGAAGCAGCAGAGTACCGTTCAAGACCATAAGAGAACCCGATGAGAACGGCCTTGACAAGGTTGAGGCCATGAAGCAGAACTATTACAAGCTAAAGCTTGACTGTCTCGTTATCCTTGGAGGAAACGGAACACACAAGACTGCCAATCTTTTAAGACAGGAAGGACTAAATGTTATCACTCTGCCAAAAACTATCGACAATGATCTTTACGGTACGGATATGACATTCGGTTTCCAGTCGGCAGTTGACCTTGCGACTTCTGTTATAGACTGTATTCATACGACTGCAGCCTCTCACGGAAGAGTTTTTGTCATAGAAGTAATGGGACATAAGGTCGGTTATCTCACACTGAATGCCGGTATGGCAGGCGGAGCGGATATAATACTTATCCCTGAGATACCTTTTGACATAGACAAGATAGCGGAAAAAGTTGAGCAGAGACTCAAAAACGGAAACAGATTCACTATCATAGCCGTTGCCGAAGGTGCTATCAGCAAGGAAGATGCAAAGCTTTCCAAGAAAGAATATCAGAAGAAGCTTGCAAACAGAAAGCAGCCTTCTGTCAGCTATGAAGTCGCAGATCTTATACAGCAGAAGACCGGTCAGGAAGTAAGAGTTACCGTACCGGGCCACATGCAAAGAGGAGGAAGCCCCTGTCCTTACGACAGAGTATTTGCAAGCAGACTGGGTGCTGAAGCCGGCAAGCTGATACTTGAGGACGAGTATGGATTTATGGTTGGCTACAAAAACAGAGAGATAGTTAAGGTTCCTCTTGAAGATGTGGCGGGAAAACTAAAAATGCTCGATCCGGATGCAGCTATTATCAAAGAGGCAAAGATGCTTGGTATAAGCTTCGGAGATTAAGCATACTTATTCAGAAAGATTTGATATGTCATATGTAGCTTTATACAGAAAATTCAGACCTGGCACATTTGATGAGGTCAAAGGCCAGGATCATATAGTGACAACCCTTAAAAACCAGGTTGTATCGGGGCGTATCGGACATGCATACCTGTTTTGCGGGACCAGGGGAACCGGTAAGACTTCTATTGCGAAACTGTTTGCAAAGACCGTAAACTGTGAGAACCCCAAAGACGGAAGTCCCTGCGGAGAGTGTGCTTCCTGCAAGAGGATAGCGGCGGGAGCCAGCATGGATGTTGTTGAGATGGATGCTGCATCTAACAATGGCGTCGAGGATGTCAGGAACATTATCGAAGCGGTATCCTATTCGCCTTCAGAGGGAAAGTACAGGGTATATATCATAGATGAGGTCCATATGCTCTCGACCAATGCGTTCAATGCATTGCTAAAGACTTTGGAGGAGCCGCCGACCTATTGTATATTTATACTGGCCACAACTGAGGTTCATAAGATACCCATAACCATCCTTTCAAGATGTCAGAGATATGACTTTAAAAGGATATCTATAGATACGATAGCTGACAGACTTGAAGAGATCACATCCAAAGAGGGAGTTGATGTTGAACCTAAGGCACTAAGATACATTGCAAGAACTGCGGACGGATCCATGAGGGATGCTCTGTCGCTTCTCGATCAGTGCATAGCGTTCCATTACGGAAAGACACTTACCTATGACAATGCTCTGGATGTGCTTGGAGCCGTGGACACAGAGGTGTTCAGCAGGCTGTTAAGATTTGTGCTTAACAGAGATGTCACAGGCTGTATAAAGACTCTTGAAGAAATTGTAATACAGGGAAGAGAACTCACACAGTTCATCACTGATTTCACATGGTATTTAAGAAATCTTCTCATAGTTAAGACATCGGACAATGCCGAAGAAGTATTGGATGTTTCTACAGACAGCAGAAACAGACTTATGGAAGAAGCTGAAATGTGTGATGCTGACAGGATCATACGGTTTATCAGGATATTCTCCGAGTTGTCAAACAGTATCAGATATGCTTCACAAAAGAGGATACTCACGGAGATAGCATTGATAAAACTTTGCAGACCGCAGATGGAAGCAAATGATGATACGGTCATAGACAGGATCAGAAATCTTGAAGAACAGGTTGAGAAGGGAGTTACGTATGCGCCCGTCTCCCAGCTGGATGTTCAGACAAGACAGACAGAAACAGCTGTTAAGGCAAAGATGCCGCAGGCCCTGCCTGGGGATATACAGAATGTCGTTAACAGGTGGAAGCAGATAATAGGAAACTTCGAAGGCTTAGACAGACATCTGATGAACAAAGTTTCCGTATCACTTTCGGCGGATAATAAACTGCTCATACTTATCCCTGCCGATGAACCTGCGTGTGACAGATTGCTGGATGACGATGTCAAAGACAATATAAGATCGGTGATAGGTTCTGTTATAGAAAAAGAAATAGATATAGAGATCCAAAAAGCGGGTAACCGCGATGAGATAGATTCCGTATATCCTGATATACTCAAAATGGCGGGAATAAATACGATGATAGTTGAGGAGGACTAAAACATAATGGCAAAAAGAGGCGGATATCCGGGTGGAATGGGAATGCCCGGAAACATGAATAACCTGATGAAACAGGCACAGCGTATGCAGCGTCAGATGGAGGAAAACCAGAAGAACCTTGACGAGAGCGAGTTTACTGCTAAAGCCGGCGGCGGAGCCGTAGAAGTTGTTGTCAGCGGTAAAAAGGTTATAAAAAGCCTTACCCTTGACAAGGATATAGTTGATCCCGATGATGTGGAAACTCTTCAGGAGAGCATAATCGCTGCGATCAATGAAGCATTCGCTCAGGTTGATGAAGCCAGCGAAGCAGCTATGAGTAAGATGACCGGTGGACTTGGTGGATTGGGAGGATTCGGATTCTGATGGATCTGTACAGCGGACCGATCAATAAGTTGATCAGCGAATTGAGTACACTGCCGGGAATAGGAGAAAAATCAGCCGGAAGGCTGGCGTTTCATCTGATAAATATGCCCGAGGCAAGAGTTGAACGCCTGGCTAACACTATAGTCGAAGCCAAGAAGACTGTCAGATACTGCAAAGAATGTTATACACTGACTGACAGCGACATCTGTCCGGTATGCGCAAATGAGAACAGAGACCATGGTACGATCATGGTGGTTGAAAACGTAAGAGATCTGGCGGCATACGAAAAGACAGGCAAGTATACAGGCGTTTATCATGTGCTTCATGGTGCTATATCACCTATGATAGGAGTGGGACCCGGAGACATAAAACTCAAAGAACTGATAGAAAGATTAAAAGGCGATGACATAAAAGAAGTCATAATCGCGACCAACTCAAGCCTTGAAGGGGAGACAACTGCAATGTATATAAGCAAGTTAATAAAGCCTTCAGGGGTCAGGGTTACCAGGATAGCCAGCGGAGTACCCGTAGGCGGAGATCTTGAATGCATAGATGAAGTGACACTTCTTCGTGCACTGGAAGGAAGAACTGAAGTCTGAAAATCTAAGGAGGAGAACATGAATACAAGATTATTTGGCACTACAAAAGACGGAAAAGATGTAACAGAGTACATCATTGAAAACAGTAACGGAATGGCTATCCACCTGTTGGATTTCGGTGCGATCCTCCACAGGATATATGTTCCCATGAAAGACGGAACAAAGATCGATGTTGCTCTCACATGTCCTGACATGGAAGTGTACAGCATAAATGATACATATCTTGGCTCTACGATCGCTCCCAATGCAAACCGTATCGGAAATGCCACTCTTACCATAGATGGCGTTGAGTACAAGATGGAAGTAAACGACGGTAAAAACAACCTTCATACCGCGTTTGAGACAGGCATGAACAAGAGACTCTGGAAGGCAAAAGCGGAAGGCAACAGTGTGACATTTGAAGCAAAGCTTGCTGACGGAGAATTCGGACTTCCCGGAAAACGTGTGCTTACTGTCACATATACTCTTACCGAATCAAATGAGATAAAAATAGATTATACGGGAACAAGTGATAAGAATACGATAATCAACATGACCAACCACACATATTTCAATCTTAAAGGTCATGGCAAAGGGGATATTCTTGATCATGAGCTATGGCTTAAAGCAAAGACATTTACAATGCCCGATGACGGTGGCATCCCGACAGGCGAGATCGCCGATGTGGCAGGAACACCTCTTGACTTCACAATCATGAAACCCATAAGGAAGGATAATGATATCACAAATCCTATAATGGCACTTGTTAACGGATACGATCATAATTACTGCATAGATAAATGGACAGGCGGTATCCAAAAAGTAGCGGAGGTAAAAGAACCCGAGAGCGGACTTGTTATGGAAGTTTACAGCGATCTTCCGGGTATCCAGTTCTATTCAGGTAACTATGTAAATGATACTAAAGGCAAAGACGGTAAGGTTTATCAGAAGAATTACGGTCTGTGTCTTGAAACACAGTACTATCCGGATCATATAAATCATCCTGAATTCCCTCAGGCTGTATTTGGTCCGGGACACGACTGCAAGACTACAACGATTTATAAATTTGTTTTCTAAAAGGCGCTTTATATGGCAACGATCAGCAGATTTCCCTCCAAAGGAGAGGACTCAGATCAGGAAAATATGAATTTTTCGCAGAAGCTGCACCTCCACAAATTAAGAAACTTTGTGGTGGTGCTGGTTTGCGTTTCGGTCATTGTTTTGATAGTGACTTTTTTGCTTGTATATTACAAGAACAGGCTATACACAAAGATCACTGTGACCAACTCTGTCGACCGTGTCAGCATAGAGACCAATTCTTACGTAAACAATTACGGAAGCATAATCGTTTACAGCAAGGATGGTGTCAGCTGCATAAATGAAAAGGGGAGCATGATCTGGAATATGACCTATGAGATGCAAAATCCCATGTTAAAGAGAAGCTCAGAGTATGTCGGAGTCGGTGATTATGACGGACATAAGATATATGTTGTTGACAGTGCGGGAACGGTAAGCGAGATAGATACAACATTGCCGATCAGGGATTTCAGTGTGTCCAAAGAAGGTCTTATTGCGGCTATTCTCGAGGACTCGACCAATTCATGGGTAAATGTTTACAACGTCAAAGGTGAAAAGATCGTCGAGATCAAGGCTACCATGTCAAAGACGGGTTATCCGTTATGTGTTGCGATATCCGGTGAAGTAATGGCAGTCAGCTATCTTCATGTTGACAGCGAGGTCATGAAAAGCGGCGTCACGTTTTACAATTTCGGCGGAGTGGGCGAGAATGTGACAGACAGGATAGTGAGCAGCTATGAATATCCCGATGCTGTAGTTCCTACGGTGGATTTCATGAATGCCGATACACTTATGGCTCTGGCTGATAACAGGCTCATGTTTTATGAGGGTTCAAAGATCCCGAAGAGTACGGCAGACATACTTTTAAGCGACAGTATTCTTGGAGTCTACTACGGAAAAAACAATGTATGTCTTGTCGGATACGATTCTTCGGGTGAAGACAAATACAGGATAGACATATATGACACAAAAGGAAGAAAGACCGGATCATACCGTTACAACATGGATTTTAAAGATATTCTTGTAAGTAACGGACAGGTCCTTATATATAATGAAGGACAATGTATAATAGTTGATACCGACGGAAACGAGAAATACAACGATCTTTTTGAAGATCCCGTTCTTTTCATAGCGACCACGGATTCGGCAAAGAAATATTTATTTGTAAAGGAAATGTCTATAGACACGGTTAGATTTGAATGAATATTAGCATCACACTTGTCGTAACGGCATTGGTCCTGTTGCTGGGATTGTATATTGGGGGAAGTAAAGGGTTGGCTGACAGCCTTGCGGGATTTGTTGCATTGGCGGTTTCTATAATCATGCTCGGAGTCTTTATTAGGATTTTCTCGGCATATTCGAAAGGGGAGACCAAAAATGCCATATTGTCTGCGATAATCCTGATTATTTTAGGGATAGTCTACAGTATTCTTAAAGTGGTGATCAAATCCGTCAAACTTGTAGCCGAGCTGCCTGTCATAGGAGTAGTCGATAAGCTTTTGGGAGCGGTTCTCGGACTGCTTGTGGCTGTGATCATATTTCATGCGGTTGTTGCAGCATCCGAGCTTGGATATCTTGGAAATATCGGAAATACGATCTGCAAGGAAGTGACGGAAAGCGAATTGCTGACAATTCTAAAGAAACTTGACGTTATTGAACTTGTTTTGAATTGGAAGGATCAGATAGTAAATAACGTATCGGAGAACATTTAATATGAATTATGAAGTTATAGGTATCATAGCAACATCCTTTATAGTACTTGCTTTTACCAGAAACGGTGAATTTAAGATAAGAGTGTTTGATCTTGTCGGAGCTGTCCTGTTCGTTATATACGGAGTTTTGATCCATTCATTCAGTACGATACTTTTAAACGGGATACTTATAGGAATTCAGATATATAAGTTATATAAGCTTAAGAATGCGCAAAACACGATAACGGAAGCCGTAGATGAAGCGGTGGAATGATTTGTACGAAAAAGAGGTGGAAATAAAACCACCTCTTTGTATTTATGATATTAATCTGCTTTTATTATTGCGCTTGCAATGGCACGGACTACAGCAAACAGTACACCTGATACGGCCCATATGATCCAGCTTACATCCCATCTTTGAGTTATGAAACTGTATGCGAGATAGATAAATGTGATCAACAGCCAGTAGATCTTGTCTAAAGAAGCAAGTTTATTGTTCTTCTTTTTCATCTGGGGAGCGAAATCACCATCTTGAAGTATTATATGGTATGAAGTGTTTATCGAACAAAAAGCGGTAAATAGAAATACTGCTATTCCGACACATACAAGGAGAAGACATACCATACATATGATCACAAAAGATGAGAATTCCAAAACGGAACATATGACAAGAGGTACAACGCTTAGGATGCAAAGAAGAACCCCCGTTGTCAACATACGTGTGTAGGTTGATTCATAATCAGACAGTCTTTCCTTGCACATACCGTCAACACCATATTCTGTCTCAAAAATTTCCTCCTCAAGAAAACTGTATTTATTCATCTTTCCGCTGTTTGTAAGAAATATATACAATGCAAATGAAAGTTGTATGAAAAGCCACAAAAGACCGATGGCGACGGCGGCTGTTTGAGTTAAAAGCTCTGTACACTCGGATAATCCCGCAAGAAAGATCAAAACAACGGGACATGTAATACATAAGAAGCAACCGAGAGCTATCATTGGCATGTATTTTTTTCTAAGCGCGATATATTCGGAAGCCTCCTCAAGCGATAACCTCTTAAGAGGCGTTGCCGATTCCTTTTCTTCATTATATACAGTGACAGGATTTTCTGGTTCCATTTCATCCTTTAAAAGGTAATCCGTACTCACACTGAATATCTCAGCCATCTTAAGTATCTTTTGAAGATCAGGTATGCTTTGAGCGCCTTCCCACTTTGATACAGACTGTCTTGATACATTAAGCATATCCGCCAGCTCTTCCTGAGACCAACCATTCTTTTTTCTTTCATTTATAATCTTGTCAGCTAAAATCATCTGATTCCCCTTTCTGAAGCTTTTTGTCAGCTTCAAACATATTTGATACTGTCTGTTCGAACAATCTGACAATAGCATTTTCGAAAGTTGCAATCCATAAAGTAGGCTTTTCAATGTGTCAACCGGTGGTTGCAATCCCCCAAAACAGCCTATAAATGCATTATATCATAAAAATTGGGGGCAAATTAAAATAAAACCTCTTGACTAGAGAAAACGCACATGATATTATATCAGAGTTGCGTCAACAGACAAAACATATATGAACTTTGACAAATAAACAGCAATGCAACCCTGAAAATTCTAATAAAAATGGTCTGGTTTGACCATGAGTTTAGAAAT
>JAEEGL011634602.1_pt1 | contig 100360 bp, 66 predicted proteins | sample 9134231 | NCBI WGS metagenome assembly JAEEGL01 (sample SAMN16246548, study PRJNA631951) | gut metagenome | biome: gut microbiome; feature: rumen; material: fiber-attached | host: Bos | place: Iran: Karaj | collected 2018-10 | reverse complement strand
GGCGAAGGCAATGTGAATGTAAATGTCACGCTTACTCCTAAATCATAATATTCAATATCACTTTATGGCAAATCAAGAAGAATTCTTCAAAAAAGTAGTATCCCACGCCAAGGAATACGGCTTCATATTCCCCTCCAGCGAGATATACGACGGCCTCGCCGCCGTTTACGACTATGGCCAGCTGGGTACCGAACTCAAAAACAACATCAAGCAATACTGGTGGCGCAGCATGGTACAGTACCACGAGAACATCGTCGGCATCGACTCCGCCATCTTCATGCACCCTCGCATCTGGAAAGCCTCCGGCCATGTGGATGCATTCAACGACCCCCTCATCGACAACAAGGACTCCAAGAAACGCTATCGTGCCGATGTGCTCATCGAGGACCACATAGCCAAAATCGAAGAGAAAATCAACAAGGAATGCGAGAAGGCCCACAAACGCTTCGGCGACGCCTTCGACCGCCAACAGTTCGTCACCACCAACGCCCGTGTGCTTGAACATCAGAAACAGATTGACGAAATCCGCGCCAAGTATGCCGAACTCATGAACGCCAACGACCTCGCCGGTCTCAAACAGCTCATCCTCGACCTCGGCATTGTCTGCCCCGTCAGCGGCACCCGCAACTGGACCGATGTGCGTCAGTTCAACCTCATGTTCGCCACCAAGATGGGCTCCGTCATCGACGACAGCGACACCCTCTACCTCCGTCCTGAAACCGCCCAGGGCATCTTCGTCAACTTCCTCAACGTCCAGAAGTCTGGCCGCATGAAGATTCCCTTCGGCATTGCCCAGATAGGCAAAGCCTTCCGCAACGAGATTGTAGCCCGTCAGTTCATCTTCCGCATGCGCGAGTTCGAGCAGATGGAAATGCAGTTCTTCGTCCGTCCCGGCACCGAGATGGAGTGGTTCCGCTACTGGAAAGAGGAACGCCTCAAATGGCATCTCGCCCTGGGCATTCCCGCCGAGAAATACCGCTACCACGACCACGAGAAACTGGCCCACTACGCCAACGCCGCCACCGACATCGAATTTGAGTTCCCCTTCGGTTTCAAAGAGTTGGAGGGCATACACTCCCGCACCGACTTCGACCTCAGCCGCCACAGCGAGTTCAGCGGCAAGAAACTCCAGTATTTCGACAGCGAGCTCAACGAGAGCTACACTCCTTATGTTATCGAAACCTCTATCGGTGTCGACCGCACCTTCCTCGCCATTTTCAGCCATGCGCTGAAGGACGAGACCCTCCCCGACGGCTCCACCCGCACCGTGCTCAACCTCCCCGCCATGCTCGCTCCCTACAAAGCCGCCGTGCTCCCCTTGGTCAAGAAAGACGGCCTGCCCGAGAAGGCTCGCGAAATCATGGATCTCCTCAAGCATCACTACATGTTGCAGTACGACGAGAAGGATGCCATCGGCCGCCGCTATCGCCGTCAGGATGCCATCGGAACCCCCTTCTGCATCACCGTGGACAACGACACCCTCAACGACAACACCGTCACCGTCCGCCACCGCGACACCATGCAGCAGGAGCGCGTAGCCATCGACAACCTCAGCAGCTATCTCCATTCAAAGCTGAAATAATACACCACAGGCGAAAAGTGAAAAGTGGAAGGCATATTGTCCTTTTCATTTTTCACTTTTCGCCTTTTTAAATACTCATCTCTATGCAAAACTCCCTGTCCCGTTATCTGGTGATATACACCGTTGCCCAACTGCCCATGTTGGTCATCGCAGCCTTTTTCCCCTATATTTTCAGCATGGACACCAGCCCCAACATGCGGGCACTGCTCCGCGCCCTCCTCGACTACGTCCCCTTCCTCATCCTCGCCGCCTTCCTGTGGCACGACATGTCGACCGCCCGTCGTGTTTCCCCCTTCGGCCTGGTGCTTACCGCCACTTGCGGATTTACCGGATACCTCATGCAGCGCACCGGGCTTCCCCTAGTGCGGAAATACGGATGTGTCACCATTGTCTACACTCTCCTGCTCCTGGTCTCAATCTATTTTCTCCCCACCTACACCAACCTCCTCACCATTGCCTTCCAGATTCTCACCCTCATCCTCGTCCTCAGCGACCTCAGCCGTCTTCCCCTTTCCCGCAACCCAGCCACCGCCTGGCTCTTTGCCCTGCTCATCATCACCTGCTTTGCCCAACCCTTTGTCGCCATTCTGGCACTGCTCCTGCTCCATCATGCAGAGCATCCCGACAACGCCGTTGCCGCTCTCAAATCCTACCTCCTCCCCATTGCCCTTATCTCCTTGGCCAAACGTATCTGTGCCGCACTTCCTGTCTCATTCACCCTCTTTGGCTTCCCCGCCTCGGTCATCCTCTCCACACTCCTCGGGCTTGTCCTCTTGGTCATCATTATTGTGATGCTCTACCGCGACGCCCCCAAGGCCCGCCTCTCGCGCTTCTGGCTCTGCGCCTCCGCCCTCGGCTCCGCACCGGTCTCAGCCCTGTGCTGCCTTTTTGCCCAGCAAGAAAACAAAGAAGAAGAATAACAATCAATTAATATTTTTATCATGAAAAAGTTCCTTATTCTTGGCATAGCACTTGCCGCCGCGTTCACCCTTTCGGCGCAAGTCAACCTGCCAGTCGAGACCTTCCACCTCAAAAACGGTCTCAAAGTCATCCTCTGCGAAGAGCACAGCCAGCCGCAAATCTACGGCTGCGTGGTGGTGCACGCTGGCAGCAAGAACGAAAACCCCAACGCAACAGGTGTGGCCCACTATTTTGAGCACATCATGTTCAAAGGCACCGACCTCATCGGCACCACCAACTGGGCCAAAGAGAAACCCTATCTCGACAGCATCAGCGAAGCCTACGACCGTCTGCAAGCCGCCACCAACGACGAGCAACGTCACGACATCCAACTCGAAATCAACCGTCTCAGCATCGCCGCCTCGCAATACGCCATCCCCAACGAGGTGGATGCCATCCTGCAGAATATGGGCTGCACCGGCCTCAATGCCGGCACCAACTACGACTACACCGTCTACTACAACACACTCCCCTCCAACCAGCTCACCAACTGGATGGATGTCTATGTGGAGCGTTTCCGCAACCCCGTCTTCCGCCTCTTCCAGAGCGAGCTCGAAGCCATCTACGAGGAGAAAAACATGTACGACAACCAGCAGATGCGTGCCTTTGCCCGCAACATCCTCACCGAGTCGTTCGGCGAACATCCCTACACACGCGATGTCATCGGCCTTGCCCAGCACCTCAAGAATCCACAGCCCAGCGAGATGCAGAAGTTCTTCAACACCTACTATGTGGCCAACAACATGACCCTCCTGCTTGTGGGCGACTTCAACACCGCCGAGGTGAAGAAACTCGTGGCCGACAAATTCTCCGTTTGGCCCTCCGGCAACGTACCTCAGCAACCCACCTATTCCCTCCCCAAATTCGACAAGCAGAAAATCCTCAATGTGCGGCAAACACCTATCAAAGCCGGCATCATGATTTTCCCCGGTGTGCCGCAAAACCATCCCGACAAGCTGGCTCTCGACATGCTCAGCTCCATCCTCGGAGGCAACACCGGCCTCCTCAGCAAAGCCGCCACCGAAGGCCGTTTCCTCATGGCCCAACACATGCCCCTCTCGCTGCAAGATGCGGGTTCCAACGCCATTCTCTATATCCCCAACCTCCTGTTCCAAAGCCACGCCAAAGCCGAACAGGTGGTGTGGGACTGCCTCGACAGCATCAAGCAGGGCAACTTCAGCGACGACCTCATCGAGGGCATCAAAGTCTCCTCCTACGCCGGCCGCCAACAATCCGTCGAGGGAATATCCCAAATCTCCAATCTCCTGTTGCAGCTCGAACTTGAAGGGAGCAACTACCAGGAATGGCAGAAAGACATCAACCGCTGGATGGGCCTCACACGCGACGACATCATAGCCGTGGCCAACAAATACTTCGACCCCGACCACTGCACCCTCGTCCGCTCCAAGATGGGCTTCCCCGCAGGCCAGCCCGCTGTCAAGCCCGACTGGGAGCATCTCGAACCCGCCAACAAAGACGCCTCCTCGCCCTTTGCTCGCACCATTGCCGCCAACATCCCCGACCCCATCAAACCGCAAGAAATCGACTTCAAACGCGACATCGACATCATGCCCATCAACTCCCACTTCTCTCTCTACAGCGTCCCCAATCCCTACAACGACATCTTCAAAATCAATATCAACTTCAACTACGGCACCCTCGACAACCCCGACATCAACAACGCCATTGCCTATCTCGAACAGCTCGGAGCCGACTCCATGGACCTCCAGCAACTCAACCAGCAGCTCAACCTCTACGGCGCCCATTTCTCTCTCAACAGCGACAGCGACAACTCCGAACTCTATATCCGTGGCCTCGAACAACATCTGGACAGCATCCTCGCCCTCTGCCACCGATGGCTCACCAATCCCCGACACGACAAAAAACAACTCGAAATCCTTCTCGACGGCATAAAGAGCAACAAGAAAGCTTACAAGAACGATGCCGACAGCTGGTATAGAGCCCTCAAAGCCTACGTCAACTATGGCGACCAGTCTTACTATCTCCGCTCCACTCCCTACAAGCAATGGGGCAAACGCTCTGGCGAGCAACTGCACCGCGAAGTGATGCAAATCTTCACCCGCAACGGCTATGTCACCTTCTCCGGCAACACACACCCCTCCGACCTCGTCGACAAGCTGGTGCGATACCATCTTGTACCCGACAGCGTCACCGACATGCCCTCGCGCGACTACAAGAGAAAGCAATACACCTCGCCCCAGCTCTTCTACTCCACCAACAAGAAGTTCCTCCAGTCTGACATCAATATCACTATCCCCAGCACCATGTTCGACACCCTCCTGCACCGCCCCGACGGCGCACCCTCCGACCAAGCCCTGGTCGCCCTCTTCAACGAGTATTTCGGCAGTGGCATGAACAGCGTCATATTCCAGGAGATACGTGAATTCCGCTCTCTTGGCTACAGCACCAGTGGCGCTTTCTCCTACTACATGCTCAACCTCAACCCCGCCTACACCTACACCTATCTCGGCACCCAGTGCGACAAAACCCTCGAAGGTGTCGAGGCCCTGCGCGACCTCATGATAACCTTCCCCGAACGTCCCGAAAAACTCCAACCCGCCATCCAGCATCTAATCGTCTCCCGCAACAGCAACTACATCACCTTCCGCAACCTGCCCGGCATGGTACGCTATTGGGTTGAAGAACGGGGCTGGAATCGTGACCACCGCACCGATCTCACCGAGCAAATCAGCCGGCTCACCCTCAACGACCTACGTGCCTTCCATGCCAAGTACATCAAAGACCGTCCCCTCGTCGTCACCATCTCGGGCAACGCCAAGAAGTTCGACCCCGATGCCGTTGCAAAACTCCTTGGCCCCAACGTCAAACCCATCAAAGTCGACTTCGACCAAATGATCCGGTTCTAACCCAAATCAGTCATCAGGGTTTAACCCAAATCGGTCATCAGGGTTTAACCCAAATCAGTCATTAGAGTTTAACACATAACATCTACAACCCAAACATCCGACCCCTCAACCAGGTCGGATGTTTTTCTTTGCCCCGCCTCAAACCCGATTCTCATCCCTCTCCCATCCGCCTCCAATACCCCTTCACCACCCACCAACCCTATCCCAAGAAAAAAAAACCTACGCGGTTAAGAAAACCTCAATAAAGGCCCAATACAAACTTAACATGTAGCAAAGCCACACCGGCCCGGGACATAATCCGGAATAGGTAAAGAAGACTTCTATTAATCACCTCGAAGAGGTGTGACCATTAATAACACTGAGAGAAAGTCCAATGGAAGAACCATGTGCCGTGACACTCAGTTATCCGAGAGGTGCGTCCTGAAAGGACGCCACATATATACAGAATTTACAGAACCCACCTAAAGATTTAAGCAGACGTGAAATGGGGCGATTAATGCAGGAGGGTTACCGTGCCGACGGTGTTTTGATATTGGTCGGGGTTGGCGGCAACGGAGTAGCGGCATTTGTAGGCATAGCTGCCCTGCTGGCAGGGGAGGCCGTTGTAGGTGCCATCCCACGGGGTTTGGATGTCGGAGGTGTGGAAAACGAGTGTTCCCCGACGGTCGAATATCCACAGCTCGAAGGAGGTTATTTCATTGCCGTAGGCGCGGAAGAGGTTGTTGGTGGACTGGCCGGGGGTGAAGACATTGGGAAAATAGATTGCATCCTTGAATACGGCGATATTGACATGGGCGGTATCGGCACAATAATCGCTGCTCACAGCGAGGTCCAAGCCGATGGAGTCGACATCGTAGGGCACATCCAGTTGGAGAACAGTCTGGCGGACCTCGTCGGAGACGAGCTCGTTGTTGTACCAGACAAACCACTGGTGGGAGCTGATACGGCCCTTGCTGCGGCTGAGTGCGGTGAGATTGTGTTGGTCGGAGGTGATGACGGAGGGGCTTGTGGAAATCACGGCTTTGACGTTATCGATAACCGTGAGGTTGACGGTGTCGTAGGATGGACAGGGCAGATGGCTGCCGTGGTCGGCGACAAGTATACAGGTCTGCCCCAACGAGAGGAGCCGGACAATGGAATCGTTTTCGTGGCCGGAGAGGCCGTCGTTGGTGGCGGAGGAGTACCAGCGGGTGTAGGGGGCGGAGGTGTTGGATTTGAGGATATAATAGGGTGGATCCTCGCAGAAGCCTTCCATATCGATGCTTACGCCGAAATGGTAGACTTGGGCCACACGGATTACAAATACGGAATCGGGCACGGCACCGCGGCCGGGAATGCTGTCGGAGTAGAATCCCGCTTCGGTGATGAGCAGATTGCGCCAAAGGATGGTGTCGTCGCCACAGAGAGTGTCGCGCTTGGAAATCAACACATGGTCGCGGACAAAAAGATGCAGCAGGATAATGGAGTCGCAGCCGTGGACAGATGTGAAATGATAGCGGTAGGTGCCCGACTGGGTAAGGGAATCGGGGCCGATGAAGAGAGTGTCGGTGCAGTTGAGCGTATCGTAGACGACAAGGTCATAGGAGGGGTTGATGTGGAGAGAGATGCGGAAGAGTGAATCGCAGCCGCTGGGGTCGAGAGTTGTATAATAGCAGACCGTATCCTGTGTGATGCCATAGAATACCGTATCCCTCCAATGATAGCCACCGGAGACGCTGGAGAGGCAAAGCGTGTCGGTTATCAGGGTGTCGAACACGGGCTCAAAGTTGAGATCGAGAGTCACAACACTGTCGCAGCCATAATGATTGGTAATGGTGTGAGTGTATGTGCCGCTGGTGTAATATGTCTGCCCATTCAACGGCCAATAGTATTTGGAACAGGAGGTGACCGGGAAGGTGTAGGAGGTGTTTTGACGGGCATGGACAATGACATGGATGAGCCACTTTTGGCCATCGACGATACTGTCAAGCTGGTACTCGCCGCCCGAAGTGATGGTTAAACCACAAATTTTGAGAGTATCGTCGGGACAGAGATTGTAATGGATGGTGTCGCGGTTGCAATAGGAGAAGGCATTGATAAGCTGATGGCAGCTGTCGATGCAGGAACCGTCGGCAAGCATGGCGTAGAGGGAGACAAGGTGAGTGCCGGGAGAAAAGACATGAATGGGATTGACCAGCGTGGAGGTGGTTCCGTCATCGAATCGCCAGAGATAAGTCTCACAGCTGTTGCCAATAGAATCGAGATGGGCAGAGTCGGAGGTGATAATGCTGCGATTGAGCATCTGGACCTGGGTAGGAAGACAATCGTTGGTATCGATTTGCCTGCTGCCGAATCGGGCATAGGGGATACGGATGCCGGCCACTGCCTTGAGAACAAACGAACAGTCGTTGTGGTAATCATCGTCGGGTTGCCCTATAAACGAGAGTCGGCAACAATAGACACCGGAGGCATTTACATGGAGGGAGTTGGTTACAGAAAGTATGCGGTTAGGATTGTCTTCGGTATACCAACGATAGTTAAAGCCCAGAGGGGCAATGAAGGTGTTTTCGATGGTGTTGCAGCTGGTACTGGTAAGGGTCTTCATCGTTAGATCAAGAACAAAGTAGGCATAGGCGAAGTGCCCCCCCTCCTTGCAGTCGTAAGTGCGAAACTCAATCTGGATGGTTTGACCGTGGAGAGGTGTGAGGTCGACACCGACAGTGGTCCAGTCTTTCCATAATGCTTGACCACCCCGGAATGATGATTCATTCCAACCCAAACTGCTACTGGCAACAAAATCGGCATCATAACATGTGCTTATAGTTCTCCCATCGCTGTCTGTGACACGGAAAGTGAACCGGGGTTGTGCATCTGGATCATGGCCTGGATTCTGCATGACGGCAGCATACTTGAGCAACATCAAGTCGGACACTGTGGTATCGACAGTGTAGGAATAAGTGATGCTTTCCCATTGAGCACCAACCAATTTATTTCCCAATCGAACAGAACTACAATAGCCATCGGGAATAACATGCAACCGATTGCCGGTTATTGAATCTAATTCGTGTATCGTGGTATGAACCGTATGACGGGACTTGGCATCGAAAGGGCCGAAGTCAATAATTCCTAACGATGAATCAGTAGATGAGCCATAACGACAAGTAACATAGGGGGCATTCAAATTGTCATATTCAAAGCCGATAGTTTCATTGCAGCGTGTACGGGCAGAGGTGCAGGCATACGATTCGCTGGATTCGCAGAGTGCTGTTACTTTAAACTCGTATTTCTGAGCCGGGCGCAGACCCGAAATGGTAATGTACGTTGAGAGGTATCTGTCGTTCACCACCGTCCAGGATGTCTCACCTTGCATGCGGTAACTGACACGCCATGCCGTTTCGTCCGACCCTGGCAACCAAGACAACTCGACCGATTCGTTGGTCACATTCTCCAGCATAACAACCGGAGGCTGACAAAGAACAGAATCCACGCACTCCGAGAATGAGACATTGGGGCGGAATGAACGTGGATAGAAATCAAAAGTGGATAGGTTATAGCGATTGTATTGCAGAGCAGTGCCTGAAGTGGCAGAATTGATGGTGCGCATCGAAGATGTCAAGCTTGCCGCAATACTGCAGCTGCTACCATCTTGATAGGTAGCCACGGGTTGAAGAAGAATGATGGTTAAAACGAGATTGTTGACCCCATCCCATAAATAGGGGCTGTCGAACATGTATTCGGTGGGGCCTCCTATTCCTACCGGAAGTTCGCCTTGGTGGACAAAGACAAGATTGTCCATGATAGGCTCATCGGTCATATAAGATGTATTTGTTGTTTGATTTAGAAATATATAAAGCAGCTTTCTATACCGTCCATTCGGGGACCAAGTCAGGTTGATGCTACGAAGCGGACCTGCAACAAGTCCCATGGTAGACAATTCGTCAGCGGTATAAATAGATTGGATAACATTGTTGGTATAGGCCTGTTGAATCAGGCTATTATATATCCCTCCACCACCGGAGGAGTCGCACGTGATTCGGTTGCAGATAGTAGAGAAGTGGATAGAGTCGAACAGGCCATACTCAAGACTGTCGCAATAGGAACGGATTTTAAGCCAATAGCCTGAAATGCCATAGAGTCCAGAAATGGTGACAGGGCTATGGGTGGCGGTGATTGTAATGGCGGAATCTCCCCCCTCGGGCCGGACGACGATTTCGTAGTATGACGGCACGGGCAGAGTGTCAGGCGGATTGTCCCATGCCACGATTATGGAACTGGTGGACACGGCCTCCAAATGCAAATTCAGTACACGAGGACACAAACTCTTCTTTCTCAGCATCACATTGTCTATATAAAGATTGGGGGGTAACGGAAATACTGTCCGGAATGCAATAAAATGCCTGTCATCTACCGACATCATTGGTACAACAACTTCATGAATGGATTCTGAGTTCTCATTGATTGTAGTAAGCAGAACGAATGAAGCGGTATCGACAGGGGATTCCATCAGTCCTATCTGCACACCATTTACTGCTAAATCCAATAAATCGAAGACAAGCTCAACGCTATCCATCGACCCCACATATTCAGGCATGACAAGATAGTTTACTTCATCGGGATAATTACATGAGAATACCATACCCTTGGAATTACTGATGGGGAGATAGATAGGTTTAGGATAGTTTCGATTTTCTGAGTTGATGCGTGTCCAGCACGAATCGATGCTTCCCACTCCATCCAATTGGGCGTTTTCGAAATCATAGACATAGGACAAATCCTCTTCAGTAATCACTCCACATTTGGTACGGACAGGGACAGACAGCCGACAGCAGAAGAAGGGAGTATCGATTACGGCCTCAACTTCGATATTGTGGATTTCGCCAGGGCTTAATGCAGTAATACGATAACTGTTTCCTACAACACTGATGGGTGCCCGGGAGTCCACCCACAAGCGGAAATGACTGGTGGTGTCGGGGGCATCCCAATGTGCAATAGCTGTAAAACTAGTAATACTGTCGAACCAAATAGCTGTAGGCTTGTTGTGACATGAGGTATTGCAAAAATCTGACGAAAGACAATGGAACGAAAGGGCAAATCCGCTGGCATTAACTGAATTGTCCGACTCAAAGTGGATTTCAACAAAACCGTTGACTGCTATATACTGAATCTGGCGTCTGCCGGATACCGGTCCAACCACTATCTGACCCAAAGAATTGCGGATAGTGAGCTTGTCGCAACAGGATTCGGTATTGATGTTTCCTGAAAGAACAATTGCCGACCCATCAGTGGTCTCGAGAATCACCGACCCCCGGAAGCCGTTGGAATAGTTGTCTGCCGAACCGCCATCATCAAAAACAGTGCCCCTTGAAAATGCTGTTATCTCCCTTCTAACCGTTGTATTGTTTACCATTTGAACAGTCTGACCCCGTAACTCCAATCCCGTCAGGACAAGAGATACAAGAATCAAAATCTTATATACTTTGGCAAACATGACTACACAACGTTAGTGACAGATATTCATTTGATTATATTATAGTATTTTTTAGACTATTCAGTCATTCTAGTTTTATTGGTTTATTATGTATGATTCATCTGTATCGTTCGACGACAACAGATGAATCACACACTAAAAGGTATAGCAAAGACCTACCGACACAAGACTGCCTTTCAGATGTTTGTACTCTAAGTCAAAACTCTTGTCAGTTGTACGGTAATCCTCAACAATACCACTACTGTACCCTTTCTCCTGGCCTTTCCCAACAATCGTGGTAACACGCCTATATGAAAGGGTAAGAATGTCCACATAGATGTCCATGCTCCAGTGGGGTGTAAATGCATAGTTGAGCACTGGAACCATCTGGGCAGCAAAGGTACGGGTGTTTGTAGGATAATTTATTGTCACATCTTCATAAAAAGCATCTGCTGTTTTCTCAACCCGCTCTTTCAAACCACGCCCCGACGCAAAACCCAGCGAGAACTCCAAATGGAAGGAGAGGTTGCCCACATTGGCAATCCTGGTACGCAAAAAGGCACTACCCGAAAAGGTCAAATTATCTTCGTTAATGATAGCTATTGTATCTTGACGATAGATAGATGGATTGTAAAAACCATTGTAGTAATGGTAATTATCATAGTCAACTCCAAAACAGATTCCTGCACGCACAGCTTCGCTAAACGCGTAGCCCAGTTGGAGCGTGGCATCGGTTCTGAATCCTGAAGGCTGCGAAACATCAAATCCCAGACTTCGGCTAAAATTCTTGTAATTATACCCCACATTGCCCGATAGAAACACCTGTGCCGACACACTGAAGGTCATCACTACCAGCATAATCGCTACAAATAATTTCTTTTCTATCTTCATATTCTTTGGTATATTGAACAATTGTTCGAGGTCTGTTAACCCGTGGCGGGTGGAACAATTACAAGACTAAACTGTTATAATTATTTCAATTTAATGTTGTTGAGTGAGTATGTGGGATGAAGTTTCAGACCAGGCACATATTCCATGATGCCAGCCACCTTCTCCTTGCCGGTATACTGCCAGAAAGTGTAACGGGTGACAGGAAATTTGAGACCTTCATTCACAATAATCACATGATAGGAGGCATAACGCTCAAGGTTGAAAAGTTTATAGTAGGTGTCAACGGTAGTCATAATAAGAGGCTTCACGCCATATTCTGATTCGAACAGGGCCAGGAGAGCGTCGATACGTTTAACGTTGAGATCATAAGGGCCATCGGAAAAAACACACACTGCCGGTGCCAAATCCATGTGGAAACCCTTGACTGCGGCCTTGAAATTGTCGAACTGACCTTGGGCCGAATAGTGGCGGTCATAGCGATGCACACAGCCAATAGGCATAGCCACCTTGTGGGCCTGCTCCATATTGATTCCACAACGGGAGTCTATTATTGTGGCCCCAACCGAAGCCATGATAAATGCATAATCCAAGTCGTTTTCTTCCACCACCTTGGGCCAATCAATGGTACCTTGCGTTTGGGAAACTAATATACCCATCGGGGCAGTGGTTTGAGCGGCTGCAATAAAAGGCACAGCCAACAACAGAGTGAATAATATTTTCCGCATAGTTGTCACTTTTTACAAATATTTAATTTGCAAATATACATATATTTTTCGAATTGATGACAAAGAATATGATATTTTTTCCTTTATTCAATGCACAAAGCAATATATTTCAGCCAATTGTCACCATAATCAATTCTCGCATCACAGCAATTTCCAAACAACCTTTATGCCTCTTACTGGCACAAAGAATCCATTATTTTAAACCCTGAGTAGCTATTATTTCAGCACCCAGACAACAATGTGTCGCCCCGGCTCTACCACAACAGCATCCTTTGGGCGGAATGGCGGACTATTCCGTCTTCATGCCAATCATATCCATATACTGTTCTTCTGTCAACAGAGGGATTGACAATTTCTCGGCCTTTTTCATCTTTTCCGGGCCTACCTTCTCTCCTGTGAGGAAATAAGTAGTCTTGCCACTGATGCTGCCCGAAGCCTTTCCCCCATTTTGCTCGATTGATGCTTTAATCTCGTCGCGTGAAAAATGTTTGAACACTCCGCTAACAACAATAGTCATTCCCTCCAAGGCATTCCCCACACGTGTGTCGACGGCTTCCATCTGCAATCCCGCATCCTTCAGCCGCTGAACGATAAGTCGATGTTCCGGTTCGGAGAAATACTGATACACTGTCTGTGCCGTAACCTCACCCACATCCTCAACCTGAGCCAGTTCCTCGGCACCTGCACTCATCAGCGCATCAATATTGCCGAAATGCCGTGCCAACTTCTTGGCACCCACCTCGCCCACATACCGGATGCCCAATGCAAACAGCACACGCTCGAAAGGCACCTGTTTCGATTGTTCCAGGGCATTCAGAATATTGTCGGCTCCTTTTTGCTGTATAGTGGCAGTGGCGGTTGCCGAAGATGATGCATCCGTCTCATCCAACAGCAGCCCCTCTCCCTGACTGCTCGAATCAACACGCCCCAGACCTATCAGCTGCTCCCGTTTCAAATCGTAAAGGTCTGCCACATTACGCACCAATCCGGCATCATACAGCAGTTTAAGCCTTTCGGAACCGAGGCTGTCAATGTCCATAGCCTTACGGCTTACAAAATGCTCCAAGTGACCCAGCAACTGCGGCAAACAGCCGTCGGCATTGGGACAATAGTAACCCGCCTCGCCCTCTGCCCTCACCAGCGGAGTGCCGCAAACGGGGCAAACAGCGGTGTATGCTATCGGTGCGGCATCGCTCCTGCGGAAGTCCATATCCACACCCACTATCTTGGGAATAATCTCGCCCCCTTTTTCCACCAGCAGGTGGTCTCCTTCGTGCAGGTCCAGTTTGGCCATAAAGTCGGCATTGTTAAGGGTGGCGCGCTTCACGGTGGTCCCTCCCAGCCAAACGGGCTTCATGTTGGCCACAGGTGTCACCACACCTGTTCTGCCCACCTGATAGCTCACACTGAGCAGCGGTGTGCTTACTCGCTCGGCTTTGAATTTGTATGCAATGGCCCAACGGGGCGACTTAGCAGTGGTTCCCAGCATGTCCCACAACGGTGTCTGGTTCACCTTTATCACCACACCGTCAATCCCAAACGGGAGATTCCACCGCTCCTTGTCCCAGTAGTCGATAAAACTTTTTATCTCATCTATATCTTTGCATTCCCTTATGTACGGCTGCACCTTAAACCCCATCTGTTTGGCTGCTGCCAGTCGTCCGGAATGGGTGGCCAATCCTTCGGCAAGCGATGTCTCTCCACCTTCCCCGGCATTGTTGTTCTCCTCCTGTTGCAGGCTTTCCAGCTCGCCCGAAGGCAGCATCATAAAGTACATACAGAACATCAGTTTACGCTTGGCACATTCGGCCGAGTCCTGCAACTTCAGCGACCCGCTGGCGGCATTCCTCGGATTGGCAAACGGAGCCTCTCCCTCGGCCACCCGCTGCCTATTCATGGCCTCAAAGGCTTCGAACGGATACACCACCTCGCCCCTTGCTTCAAAGTCGTCGGGGTATTTGCCACGCAGCCGCAAAGGAATGGTTGGAATGGTGCGTGCATTTGCCGTAATATCGTCGCCCACAGTACCATTGCCGCGGGTCACTGCCTGCACCAGCTGTCCGTGCCTGTATGTGAGCCCGATGGCAACGCCGTCGTATTTCAGTTCACAAGTATAGCTGAACGGTACCCCGTCGAGCAGTTTTCGTGTCCTGGTCTCGAAATCCTCTATTTCCTCTATGCTGTAGGTGTTGCCCAACGAGAGCATGGGAAACCGGTGTGTGACCTGTCGGAAGGTCTTATTCACCTCTCCACCCACGCGCTTGGTGGGGGAAGTGGGAAGTGCCAGTTCCGGATACTGGTGTTCCAAATCCATCAACTCGCGGAGAAGGGCGTCGAACTCGAAGTCGCTCACCAGCGACGTGTCGTTCATATAGTATTCATAGTTGTAGTGGTCAACAAGTTGTGTAAGTTCTTGCACACGCTTGCGGGCACTTTCGGGTGCGGGAGTGGAGAATAGATCCATATCGTTGTTATTTAATGATATCTGTCAAAATAGAAACTGCTTCCAATTGGTCTTGAGCGGAATCATCGGCTCCGTTCAGTTGTGTACCTCATACGTTCCTGCGAAGTTGAGCGATACAGGTCCGGTAAGGCGCACATCGGTGATAAGTTGCTGGCCATACTTATAGTCGACCCTGAAATCACCGCCCATAGTGCACACGCGGTTGAGTTTGGTAACTATGGCACTTGCCGTCACGCCAGTGCCACAGGCCCAGGTCTCGTCCTCTACACCCCTTTCGTAGGTCCGCACCATCAGTCTCCCGTCGTCCAGCTGATGAACAAAATTCACATTGGCGCCTTCCGGCCCCAGTTCCGGGAGATGTCGGATGCGACGCCCCTCGTTCACAACATCGTAGTGTTCTATGTCGTCCACCGTCTGAACATAGTGTGGCACTCCCGTATTGAGCAGCCACCCGTCCAACACCTTTCGCACACCTTCGCACTCCACATCCCGCATACTCAACTGCACCTGTCCCGAGTTGCTGTCCTTATCCCATTGCAAGATAACCGCATCGTGGGGACCGTCGGAAGCCAGAAAATGATACTGGGCCACAACGTTACCACCCATTTGTCCACGCCCCTTCACACCTTGCATCCATGCAAAAACCGCAATGCACCGCCCTCCGTTGCCGCACATGTCCGCCTCCCGTCCATCCGAGTTATAATAGTGCATCACAAAATCGTAGCCTTCCACTCCTTCCGACAATGTCATCAAACCATCTGCCCCAACCCCTCGGCGCCGATGGCATATCTGTGCTATCAGCTCTTCTGTCAGGTCAAATGGTTGTTTACGGAGGTCAACAATTACAAAATCATTTGCCGCTCCATCGTATTTTTGGAATTCAAATTGCTGCATATTCATAAGCAAAGTATACTGTTTTTCTTTCCGCCCTATCGCAGTCACACACTTTCGGCCGGCACCGGGTCCTTCTCCTCTTCTCCCGACAGTATGTCTTCCGCGCCTTGCAGGACACCGGAGCCTTCTGTCAATTCTTCCGCACCCTTGACAGTCTGCTTGCTGGTGAACAACACCAGTATCGAGCAGATGATTATGGAACAGAATATTATAGAATAAGTGACGTATTTGATTGTCACCGCACCGGGAATGACCGTATATCCCGCTGCATTATTCACCTGCTCGGGCACCGACGCCAACACAGCCGACACCAACCCTTTGGGTATCATGATAGACACCGTGAGCCGGTCGACAGGGGTGTTGTTTTTGCCCACAATAAGCACAAGGATGAAACGCACCACAAACAATGCCGCGGCTATAATGGCTCCATAGGCCAGCGCGGTGGTGTTGGTGAAAGGTATGCAGATGCCGATATAGACAAAGAAGTAGGTTTTCAGTATGAACACAAACTCCTTGAAGAAGCTCTTCTCTGTGCCCGCAAGCGGTGTCATGTCGCGCAGTTTCAACTTTTTGAGAAACGACATCTCAAAATACTCCGGATTGCCCAGCACCAGGCCAAACGCCAATGCCGATATGGCTCCACTATATCCCAACGCCTCCGAAATGCCATAGATGATGAAGACGAATGCCGGAGTGAGGAACATGGAATTCTGCAGTTTGCGAACCCTCTCCATGAACGACGACCACACTATCCCCGCCACCAGTCCTATTATCAACGACATCAATATCGATGCAAACACCCTTCCGAGCATTGACCCGATGCTGACATTGCCCAATTTATAACCTTCGATGAATGCAAGTGATATCACGATGCACAACACGCCCGAAATAGCCGATTCCAGCACAAGCGTCACACGGGTCTTGTCGCTCACCTTCATCTGCCTCACCAAGGGGATGACAATAGCGGCGGCGGTGCCTGCAACCATCCCGCCCAACAGCATGCAAGCCTTCAATTCGAGGTCAGTGAGATAGAAAGCGATAACTGTCACTGTAGCCATCGACAGCACAAACGAGAGAAAGGTCACCTGCACCACTCCCGTCCAGTAGCGCCGCACCACATCGAGTCGCATGTCGATGCCGCTGTCGAACAATATAAACAGCAATGTGAGCGATGCAAATATGGGTCCCACATCGTTGAGTTGCTCGGGCTTCACCCATCCCGACACCGGCCCCACCAGTATGCCAATCAGCATCAGCAACAGCACATCGGGAATACGCCGTTTGCTGAACCACGCATTGAACAGGTGGGCACAAAATATGAGCAGTCCAAGAAATATATAGGTCATAGACGGTGTTATTCTTTTGTTATCTTATAGCCTTGCGGCAGTGTAGTTTACAGCTATAGCCCACAACAAGTTGATGCGACGGGGTCAATAGTCGACATCGGGGAAGAGTACTCTGAAGTGTTCAAGTGCCGGGTTGGATTTCAACATAGTGTCGTACTTGTCGCGAGGATGGTATATCAATGCTTCGTGCTCCACTTGTTCAACCTCCACATGGCAGTTCAGTAGAGGCTGTCCCGAAACATTACGCAGGAATGTCAACATTTCTATCAGGTGGAGCTTTATTTCCGCCTCATAGAAACTGTTGTTCACCACCACGGCAAAGGTGTTGTCGCCCTGATAGCGAACAGCGCGGTTTTGCAGTGTCTCCCACAGGTCTGGATTACTCTCCTTCAAATGGTCCAGCAGTTGCGCCCATATCTTTTCCAAACTCTCCTGGTTCATCTCCATTGCGGGCTTGGGCTCCTCTTTCTGGACAGGCTTGTAGATGGGGTCTATTTTCAACGAAATGCCCGACACACGCCGCAGTCCGCCTTTTACCGCCTCGGCTGCCGTCAGCGATTGGGGCTGCTGCTGGGCTGGCATTCCTGGGTCTTGTTGCGGGGCCACCGCAGGTGCCTGTTCTGCCGCATTGGGCGCAGGCTGTGTTTCTCTATCAACGGCCACAGGCTGTTGTGCCGCTGCCACCGGTGGGGCTTGAGGATTGGGCGTAGGTGTCTGAGCGGGTGTAGGTGTTTCGGCCTGGGGTTGAGGTGCGGTAGGCTTGGGTGCCGCCTGAGGCATAGCCGGGGCAGGCGCAGTGGGCTGCGCCGTTGGTTGTTTGCCGTGCTCCGCCTGAGGCGACCTTGCAATCTATGGGTTGTTTACTACCGCGGCCAGTTTCATGAGCGCCACCTCAATAAAGAGCCGTTTGTTCACGGCATCCTTGTATCGGTACTCGTAGTCGTTGGATATATCAAGATAGCGCAGTAGGAGCGCCAATCCGCACGAGAGTGCCTGCTCGCCAAAACGGCCTTGCTCCTCGGTACTCACTTCCAAAAGTTTATGAGTAGAAGCGTCGAGCGACACAATCAGGTTGCGTAGGTGTTCGCTGAGTCCGGTAATAAAGTGCTGCCCGTCAAAACCTTTGGCAATCACATCCTGGTACATCAGCAAAGCTTGGGAAATATTACCCTGACGGAAGTAGTCCACCAAAGTGAAATAGTAGTCGGAGTCGAGTTGGTTGAGGTTCTGGTTGCAGAGCTGGCGGGTCAGGTTGCCCTGCGTGAAACTCACCAGCATGTCAAACATAGAGAGGGCGTCGCGCAATCCGCCTTCGGCCTTGCGGGCTATGATGAGCAATGCGTCTTCGTCATAGTTCACCCCTTCCCTGTCGGCTATCTTGCGCAGGTGATTCACAATGTCCTGAGTCTGTATGCGCTTGAAGTCGAACACTTGGCAGCGGGAAAGGATGGTGGGAATTATCTTGTGTTTCTCCGTAGTGGCAAGAATGAACTTGGCATACTCGGGCGGTTCCTCAAGGGTTTTGAGGAAAGCATTGAATGCGTTGGTCGAGAGCATGTGCACCTCATCGATGATATACACCTTGTAGCGGCCAGTTTGTGGGGGGAAATAAACCTGCTTCACCAACTCGCGGATGTCGTCAACACTGTTGTTCGACGCTGCATCGAGCTCGAAAAAGTTCATCGATGTTCCTTGAGCGAAACTGCGACAACTCTCACATTCATTGCATGCCTCGGTTTCGGGAGTGAGGTGCTCACAATTGATGGTCTTGGCCAAGATGCGGGCACAAGTGGTCTTGCCCACTCCTCGGGGTCCGCAAAAAAGAAAGGCCTGTGCCAGTTGATTGGTGCGGATTGCATTCTTGAGTGTGGTGGTGATATGCTCCTGTCCCACCACGCTGTCGAAAGAGAGGGGGCGATACTTACGTGCTGATACTATGAAGTTTTCCATTTTAAAGGGAACAATATTACTTTGCAAAGATACGATTATTTTTTCATTCCGACAGAGATTTTTTCACACCTCCCCTACCCCACTTCCCAAACCAAGCCGCTCATTGTCCTACCCTCCAACACATTACATCAAATCCACAGCTCCGCTGTCCCGTCGTTCCCGCTGCCTGTCCGATACTATCCGATCCGACACCAAACCCCATTGGATTGGGTGCCGACTTTTCCACATCAATCCTACGCACCCAAAATTCCCCAATTATATAAAGGGACTTCTAAAATCACCCCGAAGGGGTGAGATATGAATAACACCGTACAAGCCATGAACGGTGTCGCGACCGAACGGGAGCAACATCATTCATGGCGTAGTGCGGTGATTATCAACAGCTGACTGATGCGTCCCGAAGGGACGCTACACACTAACAAAATTAATAAAACCCGCTATAATTATCTCATTACCCGAATCATTCCAACTTCGCCAACTATTCACCTCTTTTTCAGCTCTTCCTTAGTTCATATTAAGCAAGCAGGTTACGAGATTATCATTAAGTAATTAAAACAGTGTGAAATAGTAACGGAGCTGGATTATAATTGAGTAAAACTGAAAGGGTGTTTTGGTTGTTTCTGCTACTATCAGGAAAAGAATAGATGAAGGGGCGATTGTTTCTATGTTTACTATTTGATTGGAGTGGAGTAATTTGAGGGGATTGGGATTGAAGTGAGAACACTTTGACATCAATACAGAGAAGAAACTACGAGACATGAACAATACAATAAAGGCAGGATAACTGAGAACAAAAATGCGGGAAACGGGCTGATGAAGGAAAGTGAGTAAATATAAGAAAAGCGGTGATGGTATTTGCACATTTTAATAAACCTTGTTAATTATTGCTAAATATCCGGGGTGAATGTGTCCATTTTGGGCAGGAAAGACACATATAAGCGAACCATGGGCAAAGACAGGCAATAATGGGATAATCTAAAATGTGTTTTTCAAAAAATGCCCTGCCTGAAACCAAATAAATGTGAGCCGCACTGTGAAGGGAATCGACGATGTGCGGAAACGGGGGTAAAGGAACGGTGACGTAAGAATGACAACATTTACTATGAAAAAAATCCGGAGCCGTTCCATATACCCTGAAATGAAATAATAGCTTGTTTTCCAAAGATTCTGCAGACCTTTTTAACAACCAAAGTTGATAAAAAATTACTTGATTTCTTAATTAAATTTAAAGTAGTCAAGTTTTTTTTGTATCTTTGTAAAATGAACTATTAATTAAAAATACTCATGAAAAGCACGTATAAAACTTTCAAAGAGAGTGTTAAAGAGATAACCAGCTACTACCTGCTGTTGGTCGAAGAAACGAAATCGCAACGGCTGGTAGGCAGTACTAACGAATGGGTGCTGGACAATTATTACATGATAAGCGAGCAGGAGAAGGTGCTGAAAGTGGATTTGAACAGCCGTGAATTCCGTAAAATAGACAACAATAGAAAAGAACGTATCACCACGTTGCTGAAGGAGTTTCTGGAGAAGAACCACTTCAATGTGGACAAATCTCTGCTTTTCGGCTATCTGCAGCAAGAGCAAACGAGAACCAACGACTACTTCACCTATCCGGAGGTGTGCGCTTTGTTGCCTTTGATAAAATGCGTGCTTATAGAAGAGCTGGCGGGACTGTGCCACGTGCTGACAGAGCAGCATGCCTATCACTACTCCCTGACCGACAAGTCGATGGCCGATATGGGGAAACTGGAGCAGGCGGCCCAGTATAACTTGAAGATGATGAACATCTTCAACGCGCTGAAGAAGATGACCAAACTGCCCATTTCGGAATTGATAGACAGTGTGAGTTTTTCGGAGCAGATGCTGAAAAACGAGAAGGCCGGCATGTACGACCAGATGTACGACAAGACCAAGGACGACTACCGGAGCAAGATAGTGCTGCTGAGCAAGAGAAGGAAGATGAAGGAGCACGACTTTGTGAAGGAGTTGGTGGAGAAAGCCGACGAGGCCAACGAGCATGTGGGGTGGCAGCTGTTCCCACCCAAACGATGGGACGCCCGCGCCCACTGGTACATCTGGATTGTGGCTCTCGGATCGCTGGGGCTGAGCATACTGTTTGCCTACTGGGCATCGTGGGAGGAAATTATTTCTTGGCATACCGCCCTGCTGGCCTTGCTGATGTGGGTGCCGATGAGCCAAATAGTGATAGACCTGTTCAACCAGCTGCTATACCGCATACACAGACCGCAGAACACATTCAAGATTAAGTTCAAAGACGGGCTGATACCGGAGGAATACGCCACTATGGTGATTATGCCCACCATTCTGAAAAACAAGGCCAAGACTATAGAGCTGCTGGAGCAGTTGGAGGTGTACTACCTTTCGAACATAAACCGCGCCAGCGAGGGACAGCGGATGGAAAGCCGTCCACAAAACCTCTACTACACACTGATAGGCGATGCCGCCGCAGGCCCCAACGAGGACATGCCCTGGGACAACGAGGTGGTGGAAGCCGGATTGCAGAAGGTGAAGGAACTGAACGAAAAATACGGTGCCCATATCTTCAACTTCGTGTATCGTAAACGTGCATGGAGCGACGGCGAGAACTGCTGGTTGGGTTACGAACGCAAACGTGGCGCAATATTGCACTTCAACGACCTGGTGCTGGGACAGACCACCGAGGAGGAGAAAGAGAAGCGTTTCCGCTGCGAAACCATCAGCGAATGGTCGCAGGGACCTGTGCCGGCCATCCAGTTTATCATCACATTGGACACCGACACCGAGCTGGTTCTCTATTCAGCGCAGAAGCTGATTGGCTCGATGGCCCACCCACTGAACCGCGCACGCCTTTCGAACGACGGGCGGAGAGTGGATGCCGGATACGGCATCATGCAGCCGAGGGTGAATGTGGACGTGGAAGTGACCAACAAAAGCCGCTACGCACAACTTTTTGCCGGGTTGGGCGGTCTGGACGTGTACACTACCGCTTCGTTCGAGCTGTATCAAGACATTTTCAACGAGGGGTCGTTCTGCGGCAAGGGAATATACGATTTAAAGATATTCCAAAAGGTGCTGAAAGGAACATTCCCCGAAAACCTGATATTGAGCCACGACCTGATAGAGGGCTGCCATATACGCTGCGGATTGATAAACGATATAGAGCTGTTTGACGACAATCCATCCAACTATATTGATGACGCCAAACGCCACCACCGTTGGACTCGCGGCGACTGGCAGATTATAGGCTGGCTGAGGAACAAGGTGCGCAACGAACGCGGGGAGGTAGTGAAAAACCAGGTGAACACCATAGGCCGATGGAAGATATTCGACAATCTGCGCCGCTCGGTTCTGAGCTTGTCGCTTATGGTGGTGTTGCTGTTTGGATTCAGCGGAGTGACATCGGTGCATTCATCGTGGTTCCTGCTGGTGGCACTGGTAACGGTGGCTAGCCCCATAGTGTTCTTCATTCTGGGACAGATAACCCGTTTGCCGAGTTTCGGGAAACGGTATCACTACTATGCCACACTGATGCGGGGATTCTCGGTGATAGTGTACCGTTCGCTGGTGCAGTTTGCCTTGCTGCCGAAAGAGGCATGGATGTATACCGACGCGGCTGTGCGTGCCTGCTACCGCATGAGGGTAAGCCACAAAAACCTGCTGAACTGGATAACCAGCGACGAGGCCGCCAAGAGCACCAAAGGCACATTGGGCGACTATATCAGCAAGTTCTGGGTGAACTATGTGGCCTCACTGGTGATTATAGTGTTGTTCCTGTTCAGTGAACGGTATGTGATTGACTGGGTGTCGGCCATATTCTGTGTGGTCATTTGGTGCGGTGCTCCGTTCCTGATGTTCTGGCTGGGCAAGAAATTTCCGCAGGACAAGAAAAGCCTGAACGCCAAACAAACCGAGGAGGTGACGCAACTGGCCAAAGACACATGGAACTACTTCGATAAACTGATGACGGAAGAAAACAACTACCTGATTCCCGACAACTATCAGCTAAACCGAGAGAAGAAGACAGACTATAAGACCTCACCCACCAACATAGGATTCTCGATGACGGCCATTATCAGTGCCGCCGAACTGGGATTCATCTCACACAGCAGTGCCGTGAACCGACTGAAGCACGTAATCGGCACCATCATGAAACTGGAAAAGTGGAACGGACATCTTTTCAACTGGTACCATATTGGCACATTGAAAGCACTGCCCAATTTCTTTATTTCCACCTGCGACAGCGGTAACTTTGTGGCATGCCTGTATGTTGTGAAGGGGTACCTCTCGCACTTCGAAGAGCGGGTGACCGAGACCGAAGGCAACAGCGACGAGCTGTCAGGCTCGCACAGCATTGAAGTGGCCCACGACCTGATAAACAAAGTGGACAGGCTGATAGAACGGACAGACTTCTCGAAACTGTATAACAACGACCTGGACGTGTTCAGCATTGGATACGACTATGGTTCGATGACCCTCCTGCCCTACCACTACAACAATTTCGCCTCGGAAGCACGACTGACCAGTTTCCTCACCATTGCACAGGGCGACGCTCCCTACAAGCATTGGTTCTGTCTGGACAAGACATTGGTGCAGTATAGAGGATATAAGGGTGTGGCTTCGTGGTATGGTACATTGTTTGAATATTTCATGCCGCTGATATTCCTGCCCACCTACAAGCACACGCTGATGGACGAGACATACAGTTTCGCCATCCGGGCGCAGAAAGCCTTTATACGCAACAACAAGTACGGGCTGCGCAACTCAGAACTGCCTTGGGGCATATCGGAAACGGCCTATAACGAGCTGGACGATGCTCAGAACTACAAGTACCACGCCTTCGGTGTGCCTTATCTGAAGTTCCAGAACACCACACCGGACCGCATTGTGATTTCGCCCTACAGCTCGCTGATGACAATAAGCGTGGACGACGATGCAGTGTACGACAATTTGCAACGGTTCAAGGAACTGAAGATGTATGACGGCAATATGGGACTGTTCGAGAGCTATGACGAGGAGGACCATGTGCCTGTCCGCGCCCACTATGCCCACCATCAGGGCATGATACTGGCCAGCCTGGCCAACTATCTGGGCAACCACTGCCTGCAAAACTACTTTATGCAAGAGCCTACCATGCGTTCGATGGAGACCCTGTTGAAAGAAAAAGCACAGGTGAGACCCTACATTGATTTGAAGGTGACCCAATATAAACGTTACCAGTACTCGAAAGTGCAGACCGAAAGCGACGCACGAGATTTCGACAGTCTGGCCACAGTGCCCGAAATAGGAGTGCTGAGCAATGGGCAGTATACCGTACTGCTCAACGACCGCGGGTCGGGTTTCTCGCGCTACCGCAATGTGATGCTGAACCGATATCGCAAAATCAGCGCAGACCACTATGGCATATACCTCTTTGTGCGCAACCTGAAGAGCGACAAACTGTGGAGCAGCAGCTACGCCCCCTTCGATGTTATGCCCGAGGGCTACAGGGTGAGCTTCGCCAGCGACAAGGTGAGTTATCTGCGTATTGACGAAGGAGTGGAGACCAAGACAGAAATCACGGTGCTGAAAGACCGCTCGGCCGAAATACGCCGCTACACTTTCACCAACCACACAGACCAAGATGTGGATTTGGAGATTACAAGCTACGGAGAGTTGGTGATGTCGCCCGGCGAAGAGGATGAAAACCACCGCGTATTCAACGGCATGAAGATACTGAGCGAATACGATGCGGAGCACGAGTCACTGCTGTTCAGCCGCCCGGTACAGGGAGTGCAGGAAAGCCACCAGTTTGTGCTGCACAAACTATGGGTGGAAAAGAAGTCGGATGCCGAGGACAGCAAGAAGTCAGACTGGTCGAAACTAGTGGAATTCGAAACTTCGAGACTAAAATTCATAGGACGTGGTGGCAGCCTGAGACACGCCGACATATTGGAAAGCCGCCGCACATTGACGGGCACAGTGGGCACAACCCTCGACCCCATCATGAGCATGAGACGCCGACTGCATGTGCCTGCCGGCGAACAGGTGAACGCCTTTGTGATTGTGGGGTTTGCCAAATCGCGCGAACAGCTGCTGCAAATCACAGAGCAATATCAAAACAACATCGACGTGGAGCATGCTTTCAAGACCACTACGGTGTTTAACAACATGCGGACCAGCATGTCGCTGCTGAAAGGATCGCAGATGAGGCTGTACAACAGCATCTCGAAATACATGGCACAGACCGCCACATTGGGCAATGCCCGCCAGAACACATTGGCCAAGAACACACTTTCGCAGAGCGGACTGTGGCGATACGGCATAAGCGGCGACCTGGCCATCCTGCTGATGGAGATAGACAGCACCAAGCGCTCCGGACACGCCAAAGAGTTGTTGCGTGCGTTCGAGTACTTCAAGGTGCATGGTCTGCGCCTCGACCTTGTGTTTATCAACGATGAGAAGGGTTCGGAGCATGAAGGTTTGACACATTTCATACGCAATATGGCCAACAGCGAGCACCTGTGGGCAACCCACTCGGATGCCGGAAGAGTGTATGTGCTGGACGGCAACGAAGTGACCGAGCAGGAGCGCATATTGCTGCGCACTGTGGCACGCTTGAGCTTCAACACAAGCTCGGGCAAGAGCATTGAGCAACAGCTGCACGATTTGGAAATGGAGAACCAGCAGTATCAGGACATGGTGGAATATCCACAACTGAAACCCAGCAATAAGTTCCGCGTATGGAGCAGCCTGGAGTTCTACAACCAATATGGCGGATTCGACAACGACGGACGCGACTATGTGGTTACCAACACCAACACGCCCATGCCTTGGATCAATGTGATAGCCAACCCCAACTTCGGCTGCATAGTGAGCTCGACAATGGCGGGATTCACATTTGCATATAATGCCCAGCAGTTTAAACTGACCGGATGGAGCAACGACATGGTGCGCGACAATGCCTCTGAGATGCTGTTGATAAACAAACAACAGTTTGTTCCTGCCACAGCACGTCACGGACAAGGCTACTCGGCATTCGACGCCGAATACGACGACATGATTGTGAAGGTGCGCCTGTTTGTGGCAACAGACCGCATGGAGAAATACTATCAAATCAAGATAGAGAACAAACTGGAGACACCGCAGAAGATTGAACTGGACATGATGTACAAACTGGTGTTGGGCGTGACCGAAGAGAAGACAGCCCGATACCTCTTCTCCGAATGGGACGAGAAGAACAACAGCGTGTATGTGCGCAATGTCTATCACGAGATATACGGCAACAAGGAGGTGCAGCTCACCTGTTCAGAACCGCTGACAGATGTCTCGCTGAACTACCCCAACCGCAAACAATTGGGCTTTTCAATGGAAATACCCGCCAAGAGCGAAAAGGAAGTCGCTTTTGTGATTGCCGTACACGACAAGAACGAGCCTGCCGAGAGTTGCAAGCCGAATATCTCGATAAGCGATATCAACCAAGAGTTTGACCGCGTGGTCAAATTCTGGGACGAGAAACTGTCGCACATACAAGTGGAAACACCCGACAAATCGTTCAACTACATGCTGAACCGCTGGTATCTGTACCAAGTATATGCTGCACGTCTGTTTGCCCGTGCCGGATTCTACCAAGTGGGCGGAGCCACCGGATTCCGCGACCAGCTGCAAGACGTAATGAGCGTGCTTTACAGCAATCCCGGATATGCCCGTAAACAGATTCTCGAGCATGCCGCGCACCAATTTGCCGAAGGCGATGTGCTGCACTGGTGGCACGAGAGCATGAAGATGGGAGCCCGCACTACATTTAGCGACGATTATCTGTGGCTTGTATTTGTAACTTACCAATATATCCAAGTGACGGGCGATGACAGCATCCTGAGCGAGCAGGTGTCCTTCTGCCAAGCCGACCAACTGAATCCCGGAGAGGCTGAACGTTGCGTTCGCTACGCAGTGCCCGAACGCCAGGCCGATGGCACATTTATCATCGATAAATCGAAATTCGAATATGTCACATTGTTCGATCACTTGAAACGCTCCATCAACCGGTCCATCAACCGCATGGGCAAACATGGTCTACCCCTTATGGGTTGCGGCGACTGGAACGACGGCATGAACAGAGTGGGCGTTGAAGGCAAAGGCGAAAGCGTATGGGTGGCCTTCTTCCTGGCCGACCTGTTGCCCAAGATGGAAAAACTCACACAGATGATGCCCGGAGCCGACCTCTCCTACTGTGAGGAACTGGAAAGCGCATACAAACAACTGGTGGAATCGGTGCAGGAGAATGCATGGGACGGTTCGTGGTTCCTGCGCGCTTACTTCGACAACGGCGACCCCATGGGTTCAAGAAACAACACCGAATGTCAAATAGACCTCATTTCGCAGGCTTGGAGCATACTCACCGATGTGGCCACTCCCGAACAGAAAGTATCCATCATGAGAGAGACCGATGCAAGACTTGTGAACCGCGAGCATGAAATTATCCAACTGCTCACCCCTGCATTCCACAATTCACAGCCGTCACCGGGATATATCATGAACTATCCTGTAGGCGTTCGCGAAAACGGAGGTCAGTATACTCACGGAGCCATGTGGTATATCATGGCCCAACTGAAGGAAGGCCGCCACGACATGGCCTATTTCCTCTACTCACTCATCAACCCAATTCATCGTACCCAGTCGCTGGCCGATGTCTTAAAGTACAAAGTAGAGCCCTATTGTATTGCCGCCGACATATACAGCAACCCGCAGCATCCCGGACGCGGTGGATGGACTTGGTACACTGGGTCGGCTTCATGGGCTTACAAGACAGGTATCGAGAATATACTTGGACTCCACAAGATGGGCGACCAGCTCACTATCGAACCACGTGTCCCCACCGAATGGCAGGAATTTACCATCCGCTACCGACACGGCAACAGTACCTACATTATCAAGTACCAACGCCCCGAGACACCTGAAGCCACAGATGGTCAGAACCCCACTACCATTACGCTGGTGGACGATGGTCAGGAGCACGAAGTACTGATATAATAACTCTACGATTTTAAGCTAATAAAGTTGGCCTTTGGCTGCAAGGCCATAATATGAAAGCCACGGCAAGTATGGAAAATGCTTGCCGTGGCTGTTTTTTAGTATTGGAGGTGATGTACGCTATCTGATTATCAGTTTCCTTATGGTAAAGGATGTGGAGAGACGGACGAAGTAGACACCGGCGGGGAGGGTGCTGATGTCGAGGGTGGTCTTGCCGCATTCCACTGTCCACTGTCCACACCTGCGGCCGGTGGCATCGGTCAGGGTCAACGTGGAGGACTGGTCGGACTCAACGGTCACCGTCATGCTGGCGGGATTGGGGAAAATTGAAAAATGAGAATTGGTAAATGAAAGTTCGTTGATACCTTCGGTGCTGTCGGCTACCCATTCGAAGAGAGCGACGATAGCTGTGTCGGAGGTGACGACGATGCTGCGGGGATTGGTGGTCGCGCCGTCGCTCCAGCCGAGGAACTGCCAATGCCCTCCCACTGTGTTCGTGTCTATCATCATATAGCCTATCGCCACCATGCTGCTGTCGGCATAGATGCCGCTGCCATATGTCTCGCAGACACCATCGACATTGACTGTCACCGTGACGGTGCGCCAAAGGGTATCATGTGTGATAGGCGTGGTATCGGGGACGAAGAAGGCGATGAAGGTAGTGTCGCTGACGAGGAAGAGGGTGCGCACGGCGTTAGTGTCACCGTCATTCCACGAGCCGAAACGGTTTCCCTCATAGGGCGTCGCGCTGATGGTGACAACACTGCTATCGGGGTAGGTGCCGCCGCCAGTGACATACCCCATTGACTCGTTGTCCGAAACAACGAGCACAGTGCGCCACACCGTGTCTGGCATCGGTGCCGGAAAGGTAGTGTCGATGATGCGAATATTATCAATCCCAAGCGCGCCAGGAAACTGTCCGTTGGGCTCCCAACCTTCGGTAGTGTAGCGGAAGGCCAGTCGGACGGTCTGTCCGGAATAGGCACTGAGAGACGCACGCATGGCATCCCAACCGACAGTGATATCCGGATGCACTGTATCGATAGCTATCAAAGTGTCGTACACGCTCAAGTCGCGGTAGTCGTCCGCCGTGGTAATCATGACGCAATAGGAATGCGTGTCATTAATCTGGGAGGTGGCATCCCAGCATAGCAGCAGTTCGTCGTTGCCGTCTATCGGCAGGTCGGGCAGCGTGATGGCACGTGAAATGAGCCAATTGTCGGTAGGCTGCCATACGTTCACAACCACTGCCATGGTATAGTTGTATTCATCGTACACTATCCACTGGCTGCCTTCGGGTTGCCACCAGCAGTCTAAGTGCCCGTTGAAGTCTTCCACCCATGTCAGTGCGTCCACTGTGTCGCATGGCTTGACATTCACTACAGCCCAAGCGCTGTCGGTGCCATAAGAGTTTGTGACCCACACGGTGACAGTGTCGGGGCCGCCGGTGTAGCAAGTCAACATGGCTTGTGCGCTACTGTCCTGTATCAGCGTAGCCTCGCCACGTTGGGTCTTGGTAGTGGTGAATCTGTAGAAAATGCCGTTGGTATCGCCCTCTACCAGGTTAGCGGTGAGAGACATCGGCGTGCCGGGGAAATAGTCATCATCAACCGTCAACGTCACCACAGGCTCGAGGGCATAGTGCACGCTCATGTTAGTCAGATAGAATTGCAAATAATCCCCAGTCACTTTGAAAACCACATGGATATGTTGGCCAGCGTAGGTGTTGAGGGGTATGCGTGTCGGGTAATGATATCCGTCGACAAAGGGATATACTCCCAAAGTGTCGAAGGTGGTCATATCGGTTGTGACCATCACTATCAGGCTACCATAAAAGAAACTGTATGCATCATCAAACTCAAGTACCACATTGCCGTCGTTGGGCACATAGACCAAAGGGGAGACCACCATTGTGGTGGGCCAGTCGGTGAAGCACAGGTATCCGTAGCTGGGGTGAATTTCGCACGTCCCCTCCAGCACCTGCCAGCAAAGGAAGTCGTCGGCGAAATTGGCCACCCACGGCAACGTGTCTTGTACTGGGCATACCGTCAGCGTCACCGTGTCGTCGCTTTGGCCATAGACGTTGACAGTATGCACCGCCACTGTGTCTTGGCCTGAAGTAAGGTAGACAAGGTACACGCTGTCGTCACTAGCTGTAGTGTACAGCATGGCTTCGCAACGACTGGCCATAGCCGACCACCAGGTGTGCTGCAACCCATCGGTCGAACCGCCTGTCAACGTCACCTTAAATCCGACGGTATCAAGGTCAGAGACCCTCATGGCATCGGCTGCAAGAATGGTATGTGGTACAACGTAACGCAAAGGGTCGGGTACCCAGATGGTTGCTGTCGCACTGCGGTTGCCATACTGACCGATGGCCGTAACCGTGATGGTGTCGATGCCTTCGGTGTTGTATACTATCGTAGCCTGCAGGCTATCGCTCACCAACGAGGCCTCGCCGTGCGCCTCCATAGTAGAGTGCCATTCCACAGTCATGCCAGTAGTGTAGCCCTCTATCACTGTAGCCATCAGCTGCAAGGTGTCGCCCACCTCGACGCTGTCGGGCGCCGTGAACGTAATATCAGGCCTGAAAGTGGGCACCACATCCACATCGTCGATAAATAATTTGCACCATCCAGTGTTGTCGTTGTCGATGAAAGCTATCCTTATCGTCTGCCCGCCGTATTGCGCAAGGCTCACCTGGTGACTCTCGTAGCCCGAGGTGCTGCCGGTCTTGGTGTAGAGTACGGTGGAATAGGCACTTGTCGGTGCACCGTTGGCTATCGTGTCAGCCGACGCTGCAATACGCACCTCTATGGTAGGATAGATGCTATAATTATTGACCAACCGCTGTTTCCAACGCAGATAGTAACCGTTAGCGTCGGTAGGCAGGGTGATGTTTGGCGTAATCAACCAAGTATTGGTCGGATTGAGCGAACCGGATTGACATCGTGCCGTCTGGCGCTTTCCGGTAGGGCGTGTGTTGTCCGACACTCGCGACCACGTACCGCCGCCGGACCTAACCCAGCGCTGCTCCCATACACTCATGGCGTCGACTGCCTCGAAGTCGCAACTGAACAACGGCGTATGTGTCGGGTTGATAGCGGTAATAAAACTGAAGGTGACAGAATGCGAGGTGTCGTTGGGGCATACCGTTTGAATGGTGCCATTGTAGGTAGTGGTGTCATACAATCCCGACAAGGTGATGGTAGTGTCGCCGACAATGGTATCAATGCCAGCATCGGGGATATACAGGCGGTATTGGCTACCGTCTCCGCTCCACACGAGGGTGAGGCTATCGGGATTGCTGTTCATAATACTGACAGAACCAGGCCGCGGACAGTAGTCGGGGTTGATAGTAAAGGAATATACGCGTCCTTCTTCTGGCCACATACCCGTCGGGTTGGTTTGCGACACGCCACCCTCCGAGAACAGAGCCTCGTTGGCAACCATATCGATGAAGACCACATCGCTTGCGCTGGCGGCAATGCCGTTCTGCATGGCCATGGGGAGGGTGTCGCCCGTCTTCGGGCCGTATACAAGCCTCACCTCACCCGTGGCTTCAAAGAGTTGCACTTGCGCACTCAGCGTGGCGCGGGGAGTGTTATAGGTGGCAAGCCTCATCTCCACTACCAATACGCGGCTTCCATTATCGCCGAAGGTGGCATAGCGCATACAACTTGAGGAGTCCATACACATTCGCCCACCGAAAGGCTCTATTTTCGGCATATTCTGTCCCACCATATTCAGCGGTGTGACGCCACTGTTTGAGGCCAAAACCTGAGTGTTGCCCAAACGCAACGTACCATAGACATTCACTGAGAACTTGGTACTCTCCTCGCCTGCCAAGGTGAACGGGAACCCGATATTGGTCACCGAGGAACGCCCGGTATTGCGTATACGGTTAGGTAGTGGCATTATCAGTGATACAGCGTTGCTGTCGAGCGTTATCCATGCATTTGTGTCGACCCATGTGTCGAAAAGGTACGCATCATACAGCGTCTGCGCACACAGGGAGCCAGTGCCAACGCACAACAAGGCAATCAAGACAATGGATTTGCTAAATAATGAAAGTCTTTTCATAACATTGTTGTTTAATGAATCACTTTGTGTAACTTGAATGTGTTAAAATAATATGTCTTTGGGTTCTGTAATTATACTTAGGGCACCTCCCTGCATACAAAACCCATTAACCTGCAGGGGAACTCCGTTAGACTATTGACCGCTATTCAGCGATTGAACTCTGCCTATATAACACAGAAAGTGCAAAAACGTGACACGAGTTTAACGTTTTTTATGATTAAACGGTATTAATATCAAAAAATTTACTTTTTTATTGTATAAGAGCGACTATTAATATGTAGAAACAAATACTAAGGCTGGAAAATATACTATATCTGATATCCAGATACGTTCAGTCTCGAATGTCAATCACACATATCCACCAGCTTGTTGTGGACAAATGCCACCTGCCGCTTGCGCGGATTGCCTTCATAATTAAGTATCACGAAGTCGGCACGCATCATCTTCTCCTCAGCTTCCCACTGATTGCGCATACGTGCCTCCAGTTCTGTGCGCGACACCTTATCCCGCAACTCCAAACGGCGCAAACGTTCTTCCTTTTCAAGGTAAACACAAATCACCTTATCTACCATCCTGTCGAACCCATACTCGTACGTGATGGCGCTTTCAAAAATAACGTAAGGTCTATCGGTATGGCTTTCTGCAAACAACTTAAAGTCATCCCACACTCTGGGATGTATCAAAGCATTGAGTTTTTTCAGCGCTTCGGCATCATTGAACACAATGCGAGCTATTGCCCGTTTGTCAACGCGACCGTCTTTCTGCAGCACCTCATTGCCGAACAGATTCACCACCTCGGCCACAAATGCCGGGTCGTCATAATACCTTCCGGCCACTTGGTCCGCAACAAAACAAGGCACTCCCAATTTCTGAAACTCCTCTAACACAGTGGTCTTGCCGCAACCTATCCCACCCGTCAAAGCAACTAGTTTCATGACATTGGTTTATTTAATAATAACATATTGAACAGATGCGGGCGAAACCTGTTTCACTCTAGTATTCTCAGGAAACCTAATAATCCTCACCGGCAACTCCTGTGAAACATCGCTGCTGCGATATATTACCTCTGCCCCAATCATCTCTTCGGTCACATCATTATATGCCGAATCGGGCACCCAGAGCGTTACGTTCACCCGTTCGGTCATCAAACGCCAGCGGACACTCTCTTTGGTGTTGAACGACACGGGAACCACAAAAGTCTTTTCAAAAAAACGGCCCGCCGGTACATATATCCGCACACTGTCGTGCGACGACTTCACATCTCCGTATTGTTTCCACACAGGATTGAGAGGCAGGCTGTAATACCCGCTTTTGGCTATATTGTTCACTTTACAGGACTTTGTCTCCAACTGGTCAATCTTGTTGAGCGACGAAATATTGCCGTACAGCCAAACAGTATCGGGCTCCACTCGCGGCTCCCCGGCAAGTCCAATCTGGTCTTTGAATCGGAATTCCACATCGCGCAATTGGGGCACAAATCCCTTACGGTTCACATCGGTCAGTTTCAACTTCAAGGTCTCCACCGGTGAGCTGATACCGTGAGTGCCGCTAAAACCCATCTGGTCGATTATCTCCTGTAACAGATGATTGTTCACGCTCAACACCGTGTCTCCCGACACATTAATTACAAACGGCTTTTGCTTCACCACTATATAGCGGCTCTGTGCCAAAAAGCAGTTGGAGTTGATAGTGAGGGGCAGAACCGAATCGGCATACGTCACCACATGACGTGTAGAATCATATCCTGTCCACTGCACACGCACCTGGACAGGATAATCGTTATGCTCCGACATCGTCACGACCAACCAAACAATGGCGGTCAACAAAAGAATAATCCAAAAAGACCTACGGCGGAACAGGCTCATTTACCTCTCCATTCAATGGTTCTATACTTTCGGATATTATTTCTTGGTCTGAGTATTCTGCTCGGGCACAGGCTGTATCATGGATTTCTCAACAGTCACCACAACGCCGTTGGCTATCTCCACGTCAATGGTGTGCTCTGCCACTTCGTGCACCTTACCATAGATGCCACCGCTAAAGCTAACGCGGTCGCCTTTCTTCAAAGCCGAACGGAACTCACGCTCTTTCTTGGCCTGTTTCTGTTGCGGGCGTACCATCAGCAGCCACATCACAACAAAAATCAGAACAAGCCATAAAAGCATACTTCCACCGCCCTGGCCTCCCTGAGCCTGAAGCAAAACAAACATTGTATTCATCATCAAATTGATATTTAATTGTTAATTATTAATACTCGTGTAAATCTAAACATTCTGTCGTTCAAACACGCCACACCTCAACACTATTTCACCTGTGCAGTGATTTTCAGCACATAGCGCGATGGCTGGGCGTTGGAACTTACCGTAATCTCCTGATACTGCTGTCCCACCTTGCCTTGCGAATTAAACGACACGCTGATATATCCATCCTCGCCTGGGGCAATACGTTTGCGCGGATAGTCGGCAACGGTGCAACCGCATGTGGCTGAACAACTGCTGATAATCAAATCGGCATTACCCGAATTGCGGAAGTGGAAACTATAGGTAAGGCTCTCCCCTTGGGTGATGCGTCCGAAATCGTGAAGGTCTTTGTCGAACATGATGCTCGGCATCGGCTGCGTGGCATCGTAGCCGGATGCAGAATTGGGATTCTGTATCAAGTCGACATCAAATTCTTCAGTATTTCCTCCCCCATTGCAGGCAACAAAACCAAATGTGAGGCACACCAGTGCCAAAAGCATCATTTTTCTCATTCTTATTCCTCCGTATCTGTCATTGTGGGGTCCATCAATCCGCGACCCGACTTATTAATGCGTCCGGCCGAGCGAAGTTCTATTATGAATTTATCAAGTATACCGTTAATAAACAAACGGCTGCGATCCGTGCTAAACTCCTTCGAGAGTTCTATATACTCGTCCACAGTCACCCGCTCTGGAATAGAGGGGAACTCTGTAAGCTCGGCCACCGCCATATTCAGCAACAGCACATCCATGCTTGCCACACGCTCATATTCCCATCCCTTCAAATGACTGCGTATCATGCCTTCCACCTCTTTGCTGTGACGGAGAGTAACAAGCAGCAGCTGTCTCGCAAACTGGTAGTCGTCCACATCCTTCTCAATGCGGTCGTCATACATCAGCGGTATCATTGTGGAGATGTCGAACGACTCGTTCATTGCCTTCAGCATCATGAAATTATACTGGGCTATCTGGTCATAATCATCCTCCCACAGCAGGCTCTGTGAGTAAATCTGGTCACACAGATGCTCATAGTTCATCAAGTAGCGGAACACCTTGATGGCAAAATCATGGTCCAACTCGAACGATGGCTCACTCTCAAGATAATCCTTATATTCCTGCTGTTTTGTCAGTCCGATGAAAGCCTGCCGGAAAGTCTCGTCATAGTCCACTCCGCCCCAATTCACATTGCTGTCCTTGCAGTGGTGGCGATAGTCGTAGTTTTCCGAAAGCCGCTGTATAAACTCGTTGTTGGGAAACCGGCGGTTGGGATTCAACTCCTCCTCTGTCGGCAGGAACTTGTGCTGAGCTTCGTCTATCATCGTGCCTGCCACTTCGGCAAAATGCACCAACGCCGACACCTGAAGGGTTCCAAGGTCGTTAAGACGCTGAATATTATGTTTGAAGTTATTCTCCGACACTGCCAAATCAACAGGGTCCAGCCGGGCGGCATACACCACCTGCAGTACTTTAGAACGTAGAAAGTGACGACTTAACATAGTATCTTTTCTCTAAAGGTTGTCAAAAATTGTTTTGTGAGTCTTGCGTTTAACCATCAAATTACCACATTGATAATCTTGTTGGGAACAAAAATCACACGCTTGGGTTCCTTGCCGTCCAGCCACTTCTGGCCCACACGGTCGGCCTTCACGGCAGCTACGGCTTCCTCCTGGCTTATGCCCATGGGCAGCTCGAGGGTGAAACGCATCTTGCCGTTGAACGAAACAGGGTATGTGAAACTGTCCTGAACCAGCATTTGGGGGTCGTATTCCGGCCATTCGGCCACACACACGCTCTCTTCGTGACCCAACTGGTGATACAGCTCTTCGGCAATATGGGGTGCAAACGGGGCAATCAATACCGCCAGTTTTTCCAACACCTCCACCGACACCGACTCCATTCCCGAAAGGTCGTTCACACATATCATAAACGTGCTCACTGCCGTGTTGAACGAGAAACGCTCGATATCATCGGTAATCTTCTTGATGGTTTGGTGCAGCACCTTCATCGCAGCCTTGTCGGCGGCACCCTCGGTGCGGTTCTCAAACAGTTTCCAGAACTTCTTCAAGAAGCGGAACACACCCTCTATGCCGTTGGTGTCCCACGGTTTGGCCTGTTCCACAGGGCCGAGGAACATCTCGTACAAACGCAGTGTGTCGGCCCCGTATCGCGACACAAGGTCGTCCGGGTTCTGCACATTGTACATCGACTTCGACATCTTCTCAATCTCCCATCCGCACACATACTTGCCATCCTCCAGCTCAAACTGCGCGTTGGCAAACTCCGGCCGCCACTGTCTGAACTTCTCAATGTCGAGAATGTCGTTATTTACAATATTTATATCCACATGGATGGGCACCGTACGCTCGGCCCGACCCTCTATATTCTTCGACACAAAGAGATTGGTGTTCTCCTTGTCGCGATACACAAAGTTCGAACGGCCCTGTATCATGCCCTGGTTCACAAGCTTCTGGAAAGGCTCTTCCTTCACGCTCAAACCCAAGTCGAACAAGAATTTGTTCCAGAAACGGGCATAGATAAGGTGACCCGTACCGTGCTCGGCACCACCTACATAGAGGTCCACATTCTGCCAATAATTCACAGCCTGGCTGCTGAAATAGGCCTCGTTGTTATGTGGATCCATATAGCGCAGATAATACCCGCTCGACCCGGCAAAACCAGGCATTGTGCTCAGCTCCAGCGGGAAAACGGCCTTATTGTCAATACGGCTGTTCTCTACCACGCAGCGTCCCACTTCGTCCCAAGCCCAAACGGTGGCATGCCCCAGAGGGGGCTCGCCAGTGGCGGTGGGTTTAAACTCTTTCACATCGGGCAGCAGCAGGGGCAGGCATTCCTCCGGAATGGTGCAGGGACGGCCATCCTTATAATACACAGGGAATGGCTCTCCCCAATAGCGCTGGCGGCTGAAAATAGCGTCGCGCAAACGGTAGTTCACCGTCTTGTATCCTATGCCCATCTCCTCTATCTTGTTGATAACAGCCTTCATGGCATCCTTCACCTTCATTCCGGTAATGAAACCGCTGTTCACACACACACCCGTCTTGCTGTCGAGACTCTCCTCCCAAGTCGAGGGGTCGGTGAGCTGCGAGGGATCCATTGCCACCACCTGACGTATGGGCAAATGGAAATGGCGTGCAAAAGCAAAGTCGCGGCTATCGTGAGCCGGCACAGCCATAATGGCACCCGTTCCATAGCCAGCCAACACATAGTCCGACACCCAAATAGGTATATGCTCACCAGTGAGGGGATTGATGGCATAGGCACCGGTGAACACACCGCTCACCTTCTTCACCTCGGCCTGACGCTCGCGCTCGGAGCGGTTTTTGGCCCAAGTGACATATTCCTCCACAGCGTCGCGCTGTTCGGGAGTGGTGATTTGGTCTATCATCTCGTGTTCGGGGCACAACACCATAAACGTAACACCGAAAATAGTGTCGGGACGTGTAGTGAAAATCTCGAACGAAGTCTCCTCCATGGTATTAATCTGACCCATTAAAATCTCTTCCGGAGGGGTAGGCTTGCTGCCGGCCAGGGGGAACCACAGGGCTGCGCCCTCGCTGCGGCCAATCCAGTTGCGCTGAATCTCCTTGAGCGAGTCGGTCCAGTCCACCTGTTCCAACCCGTCCACAAGCCGCTGGGCATAGGCTGTGATACGCAGACTCCACTGGCGCATCAGCTTACGCTCCACCGGATAACCGCCACGCACACTCAATCCGTTCACCACCTCATCGTTGGCCAGCACCGTGCCCAACTCGGGACACCAGTTCACCGGTATGTCGGCCAGATAGGCCAGACGGAAATGCATCAGATATTCCTCACGCTCGGTTTCCGAAAGGTCTTTCCACTCCTTGTCGCCAGCCACGGTCTCCTCACCGCTTTCCAGTTTTTCAACCAGCCGGCTGATGGGCATAGCCTTGTTGAGTTCTGTGTCGTAATAATGATTGAAGAGCTGAATGAAAGTCCACTGGGTCCACTTGTAGTAGTCGGGGTCACAGGTACGCACCTCGCGTTCCCAGTCGAAACTGAAGCCTATCTTGTCCAGCTGCTCACGGTAGCGGGCAATGTTGCGCTCGGTAGTGATAGCGGGATGCTGCCCCGTCTGGATGGCATACTGCTCGGCGGGCAGGCCGTAAGCGTCGTATCCCATGGGGTGCAGCACGTTGAACCCCCTGAGACGTTTGTAGCGGGCATAGATGTCGCTGGCTATATAGCCCAGCGGATGGCCCACATGCAACCCTGCTCCCGATGGGTAGGGAAACATATCCAGAACATAATAGTGGGGCTTCACAGAGTCGTTCGAACAGCGGTAAGTATGGTGCTCACGCCAATACTCCTGCCATTTAGCCTCGATTTCATTAAAGTTGTAATCCATCAGTCTCTTCGTTTACAATTGTAAAATAATATCTTACGTACCTATCCGGTTTTTTGTGTAAATTGCAAATATACGATTTTTTCCTTAATCATAGTAAAATAATTGTCATTTCAACCACATTTGAGCAAAAAAAACGTTGCACCTCCACTCGCCGTTCTCCCCTGCCCCGCTCTAGGTTCTCCCCAGTTTCGCTAACTGTTCACCTCTCACTAAGCTCTTACCAAGCTTCTCTTAAGCTTTAGGGTGACTATCAAGCATAGCAGGAGTTAAAAGGGGGTGAATGGTGAGCGAAGCTACAGCGAACGATGAGCGAAGGAATTGTGCAGCCGAGGGGAGCCGGAATTGGAAGGCCAAAAACGGGGGAAAAAGGACACAACGAAAGAGCCATCTGGACCGATAGGAAACGGAAAGGTGACTCTGAATGTGGGGATAGAGAATATGGCTAAGTTGAGGCGTTTTAAAAGAGGGACAATAGAGGTTGGGAAAGGGGGAAAAAATGATTGGAGCGCAAAAGAATGGAGTTCGGTGAGAAAAAAAATGGCGGTCTAGGAGAAAAGCAATGGAGCAATGGATTTGGGTCGTAGGAAAAAAGATGAGAAAAGGGCGGCAAGGACGGGGTGAAAGGTTGAGGAGTGGAGGACGGGGAGAGAAATAATGTTGGGAAATGGCAGTAGGGACGGGTAATTAAGATTTGGCGGAATGAAAAAAGAAGAAAAATGAAATAAAAATTTGCGTATTGTTTTTTTTGTGTATCTTTGCAATTCATCAACATGGACAGTTAACCCAATTTAATGTCTGCAACTATTTGATGCAGAACTAATTCTAAACAATTTGACCACACAATGGAAGAACTGAATGAAATGCAGCCGACCAACGTTAACCCCGAGGAAAACGTGAGCAACGAAGAGCTGCAGCCCGTTGCCGAGCAGACCCCTGCCGCCAATGACGCCAACACAATCAACACGAACGAGAACGCCGGTGAGACAACCCCGGCAGCCGAGGCCGAGAGCAAGGCCGAGGTGACCCCAGCCGAGGATACCCTCGCAGCCTCCGAACCCAAAACGGAAGAGGCCCCCGCTGTGGAGGCTCAAGCAGAAACCGAAGAGCCTGCAGCAGAGCCCGTGGTGGACTATAGCGCCATGACCCGCGAGGAACTGCTGGCAGCACTGGAGGAACTGATGCAGGAAGCGGATGTATCGAAAATCCGCAACCGCGCCAGCGCTATCCGCAACCAGTTCAACATCTTGAACAAGGATGTTGAGAAACAGGCATTCGACGCTTTCCTGGCCGAGGGCGGCAACAAGGATGACTACAAGGCACAGGCCGACTCTGTGGCCGAGGCTTTTTTCAAACTGTACGACACCTTTCGTGCCCGCCGCCAGAAGATGCAGGAAGAGCTGGAAGCACAAAAGCAGCACAACCTGGAAGCCAAGCAGCAGATTTTGGAAGAGTTGCGCGTTTTGATTGACAAGGACGAGGAGACACTGAAACAGACCTACGACGAATTTAACGCCATTCAAGAGAAATGGAAAGCCATAGGCGAGGTGCCACGCGAACAGATGAACGACCTTTGGCAGAACTATCATTTCCTTATCGAGCAGTTCTTCAATAAAGTGAAAATCAACAAAGAATTGCGCATGCTTGACCTCAAGCGCAATTTGGAGCAGAAAATACAGCTCTGCGAACGTGCCGAGGAGCTGATTGTGGAGACTTCGGTGGTGAAAGCATTCAAGGCCCTGCAGGACCTCAGAGCCCAGTGGCGCGAAATAGGACCTGTGCCCGCCGAGCAGAACGAAGAGACCTGGCAGCGTTTTAACAATGCTGCAAACCAGATTGACGAGCGCCGCCGCGAATACTACGACCAGCGCAAGGAAGAGCTGGACCAGAACCTCCTGGCCAAGCAGGCCCTGATAGAGAAGGCCGAAGAGCTTACGGCCACTCCCCCGAGTTCTACCAAGCAGTGGAACGACACCACTACCGGACTGGACGACCTGTTGAAGCTGTGGAAGAGCATCGGCCCCGTGCCGCGCGAGCATAACGAGGAGGTTTGGAACAAGTTTAAAGGCATTATCGACCAGTTCTATGCCGACAAGAAGGTGTTTTTCAGCCAGCGCCGCGACGAGCATGCCGAGAACTACCACAAGAAGGTGGACATCTGCCTGCGAGCCGAAGCCATTGCCAAGCGTGAGGACTGGAAAAACGCGACCGAAGAGCTGCTGCAGCTGCAGGAGGAATGGAAGACAGTGGGACCCACCAACTACAAACTGGGCGACAAACTGTGGCACCGTTTCCGCAAAGCCTGCGACGAGTTCTTTGCCAAGAAGGCCGAGTTCTACAAGGATATACGCACCAGCGAGAGCGAGAACCTGACAAAGAAACAGGCCATTATCGAGGAGTTGAAGGCTCACACATTTGGCGACGACAGAAACGAGAACCTTGAAGCCATAAAGAGTTTCCAGCGCCGTTGGTCGGAGATTGGACACGTGCCGAGGCAGGATAAAGAGCGCCTGCAGCAGGAGTTCCGCTCACTGATTAACAGCATATTCGAGAAGCTGAAGATTTCTGCCCGCGAGGCCGAAGAGAATTCGTTCCGCGAGCGTGTGCGGAGTCACGGCGAGTCGAGAGGATTTGTGAACTCAGAGAAGAACACCCTTCTGAACAAGATAGACCACCTGCGTGCCGACCTGAGCCTTTGGGAGAACAACCTGGGATTTCTGGCAAACAGCAAGCAGGCAGACCTGCTGAAAGCCGAGTTCGAGAAAAAGATGCAGGCCGCCCGCCAGCAGATAGCCCTGCTGGAAGCCAAGGTACGCATACTCGACGAAGCCGAAAAGGACAAAGAAAACGAATAGACCCTCCCGTCAGCAGAGGCGTGATGCCCCTGATAATGACGGAATAGCGAATGGCAAAATGCCGCGGCACAGGTTGTCGCGGCATTCAGCCGTAAATAATGGAAAGTAAAAAATAAAACTTTGAGAAGAAAGAAGTATTTATTATATTGGACAATTGCAGCACTGGTGGTGTGTACATTTTGGGGGTGCCGACAGAAAACGGCTACACCTGTGGAAATACATCGCTTTGACAAGGTGCTGTTCACTACCCCACCGGCCTCATTGACCGAGAAACTGGCCTCGGTGAGGAACGAGTATAACACAGAACTGCTGAACATCCAGCCCGACAATCCGGAGTATATGCAGATGCTGACCGGATTTGTGGAGGACGAGACCATGCGCGATGTATACCGCATTGTGGACAGCACGTTCGGCGACATGCAGAAAGAGGCAGAACAGCTGGGTGCGGCATTGAAACGAGCCAACGAGATGTGCCCCACTCTGCGATACGACAAGATTTACACCTTTGTGTCGGGAATGTTCGACTACAACATGCGTGTGGGGTGCAACAGCCACGAGCTGGTTATCAGCCTGGACCAGTATGTGCTGCCCTACACCAAGAAGTACAATTATTTCAACAGCCCGCTGTTTTTGGTGAACCAGAGCCGGCCAGAGTATCTGCTGACCGACTGCATGACAGCCATAGCGCGTCAGCATATAGCCATTCCGCAGGACCGCGAGATGAGCCTGCTGGACTATATGGTGTCGGAAGGCAAGGCTATATATTTTGCACAGCAGACACTGGGCAAGGTGGCCGACAGTTTGCTGATGCGGTACACAGCTGAACAGATGGATTGGATGCAGAAGAACGAGGAGCATGTGTGGTCGTATTTCCTGCAGAGCAAACTGCTTTATGAGACTGACTATATGCGTTTCCACAACTTTATTGACGATGCGCCCAAGACCAACGCCTTCCGCGATTCGTCGCCCCGAACCACCGACTATATAGGCTGGCACATAGTGAGCCAATATGTGGAACGGACGGGGGTCAGCCTGCAGGAGCTGTTTGAAGAGACCGACGCGCAGAAGATACTGTCGCAATCGAACTACCGTCCCAAATGACGGAGAGGGCTACAAGTCCGGAACAAATAAATGACAAGGCAACAATAGAAAACAAACAACAATACGAGGCAGCGGAAAGGGCTGCCGCATGAAAGAAAAAACATGAAGAGTCGTCAAAGAAGAAAAGGCTGGGTGAGTACCAGCAACATATATGTCTACCTACTACTGAAAGCATTGCTGGCATTTGTGATATTGCTGGCATCGCAGGCTTTCTTCTACTTGGCCAACACTAGAATATTCCACGTTGACGGGTTCTCTGAGTGGTGCGGCATTTTGTGGGGCAACATGACGTTCGGCATAGCCACAATAGGATGCGTGTTGCTGCCCTATTTTGTGGCCAACCTGCTGCCGTTCAAGTTCCGTTGGAACAAACACTACCATACGCTCACGGAGATACTGCTGTATTATGTGCCTGTGCTTTTCATCCTGGTGAGCAATATCTGCGATGCGGCATACTATCAATACACCTACCGCCGATTGAGCGGGGAGATATTCCGCTATCTGGGCATCAGTGGCAACATGACAAGTTTGTGGCCGCATTTTCTTGTGGACTACTGGCATGCTACCGTGGTGGGTATAGCCTTGATTATATTCACCATCTGGATGGGCAACCGATTCCACCTCTCGGCCCGCAACAAGTACCGTAAACACGGGTTGAACGATGTGGTGGGACTGATAGTGGGCTCGGCATGCGTGCTGTTTCTGCTGCGTGGAGGTTTCGGCAAGAACATAGAGTGGCAGGATGCCGCCAAGTATTGCCAAGCCAAGAACAGCGCGCTGGTGACCAACAGCGGATACAACGTGGTGCGCACCTTTAACGGGGGAACACTTGAGGAGGTGAATTATATGGACGAGGCCTCGGCCCGGAAGTTGTTCAACCCACAGTTCGCCCCCGACGAAACGATAATGCAGGCAATGGCCGAAGGTCGGACAGGATGGGCACCGGGAGGCGGAAGGCTGACACTTGGAGCTGGAACAGACTCGGTACGCCAGTCGTACAGCAATGTGGTGATAATAGTGCTTGAAAGCTTCTCACAGGAATATATGGGATGCTATAACAAGGGCATCATGAAGAGTTATACTCCCTTCCTGGACTCGCTGGCGGAGCATTCGGTGGTGTATCAGGGAAGGGCCAACGGCAAGAAGTCGATTGAAGGCATACCTGCCATATTTGCTTCACTGCCCACATTGATGAATTTCCCAATCACGATGAGCGACTATTCGGACGACAGCCTGTATGCCCTGCCCGCCGTGCTTAGAGACCACGGATTCCACACCGCTTTCTTCCACGGCAGCTACAATGGAGTGCTGTCGTTCGACAAGCTGTGCGAGAAGATGGGATTCATGCAATACTATGGCCAGAACGAATACATGGCCGACCCGATGTCTCGCACATCGGACTATGACGGATGCTGGGGCATCTACGACGAGCATTTCCTGCAATATATGGTGAGGAGGCTGGGCACATTCCCGGAGCCGTTCATGTCGGGAGTTTTCACATTGTCGTCGCACCACCCCTACACCATGCAGCCGGAGCATGAAGGTGATTTCGAGGAAGGGCCGCACCCGTTGTGCCGCGTGGTGTCGTATACCGACAACGCACTTCGCAAATTCTTCGACCAAGCCAGAAAGACCGATTGGTACAAGAACACTACATTCATCATCACCGCCGACCACAGCGGTCAGGGGCTGCACCGCGAATACAATGACTATAACGGATGGTACACCATCCCGATGCTGATATACCGCCCCATGAACGAAGAGGTGTTGGCACAGGAAAACGGGCCTGAACAAAGCTTCCACAAAGTATATCCCCGACTGATGCAGCAAACAGACATCATGCCCACCCTGCTAGACTATCTGGGCATAGAGACCCGGACGACATGTTTCGGCACCAGCGCGTTCCGCAATCCGGACAACGGATGGCAGATAGCGTTTGGCAACGGCTACTATCAGCTGGAGTCGCCGAAGGGAATTGCCGTACTGAGCCAGGACAAAGATGAGGGCAACGGCAACATGGAATTGCTTAAAGCCATCATACAGCAATACAATCACAGACTTATCTCCAACCAGTTGGGGAGAAACAACTAACTTACAACAAAGAACAATAATCCCGAAAGAGAATGAAAAAGAAAATGCTTGTTATCGTCAACCCGAGGTCGGGTGTTGGAAGGCAGAAAAGAATAGAACAGCTGCTTGCCACAAACTTGAACCTCGACATGTATGACTATACTATTCAATATACCGAACATATACATCATGGCACCGACCTGGCACGCGAGGGAGCCATGAAGGGATACGATATCATTACGGCCGTAGGCGGCGACGGAAGCGTGAACGATGTGATAACTGGCATGCATGGCAGCGACGCCACGTTGGGTATCATACCCTGCGGCAGCGGAAACGGGCTGGCACGATGCATGAAGATACCGACCACGCCGGCTTTGGCCATACGAGTGCTGAACCAGAATAATCCCGGAACCATCGACACGATTATTCTGAACGACAAGTTCTACATCGCAAGCATTGCCGGAGTGGGATTTGATGCCTATATAGCACGACTGATGAAGGCGGCAAAGATGCGTGGTTTTTCGGCCTACCTCAACCTTATTCTGCGTGAATATCCCACCTATGAGTCAAAAGATTACAAACTGGTTATCGACGGAAAAGAGATTTCACGTAAGGCTTGGTTCACCACCTTCGCCAACAGCAACCAGTTCGGCTATAACGCCGCCATAGCTCCACAGGCCAAACTTGACGACGGACTTATAGACATAAGCATAGTGGACAAAATACCCATCGAGCATCTGCCTGTCACAGGCCCGCTGGTATATGCCAACCACTTTGAACTGAGCCAACATGTTGAGATGTTCAAAGCGCACGAGGTTTGGGTGTCAGGCAATGTCGACAAATGGGTGAACATTGACGGCGAAGGAGAGAATGTGGGAAATGAATTGCACTTTGTAAACCATCAGAACAGTCTCAAAATCATGAAACGCGACATGAAGAGGGCTCTTATTTCCCGCAAAACCTCAGAACAGCTGTCACTGGTGCGCGACCAAATACAGATGACCCGGGACCAGCTCATACCCAAAAAGAAATAGCCATGTCGAAAAGCAAGAACAACAAGGTAGGCGTTGTCTATTCCACCAATCCGGACTATCAATATCAATACGAGGACGAATTGGAGGAAGTCGAAACCTTGCCGCCATCACAGCAACGACTGCACATACGCATGGAGAGGAGCGGCCGAGGAGGTAAGACCGTCACAGTGGTGGACAACTTCGTGGGTACGGACGACGACCTCAACACCTTGGGGCGGACATTGAAAAGCAAATGCGGAGTGGGCGGAAGTGTGAAAGATGGGCAAATTATCATTCAAGGAGATTTCCGCGACCGAGTGGCCGCCTTACTTAAAGAAATGGGATACGGCAAATAGTGCCCCATTTCAAGACCATGCAAGGTTAGTTTCCACATCTCCCCGCAAGAGTAGGATAATAAAAGGGTTCGATTCTATGAAAAATCTGATTGCCCTCATACTTATGATGGCCATAATGCCAATGGTTTTTCCACAAAGGACAATCAATGTAGGAGACATTATCCATAATGAGTTTGAGAAGAGCCAAGAGAAAGACCCCTTTATTAACCATCGAAAGAAACTGCCTTTCCTTGATAAATTTGCCGTAAACAACGGCTCCGACACTGTTTATGGGATTGAACTACTAAGCTATTCTGAGTATGAGACATATGTCAGTGCCTCTTACTGGACATCCCATTCCATCTTCTCTGCACGTCAAGAGAATAATATTGATATAGTTTTTAAGATCAAGTGTGAAAAATTCTTCTACCAATGGCTGATGGATAATGTGCAGGCTTGGAACACGGATAGTCTTACCTCTTTAGGGCCACCGGTCATCCCCCACAATGAGGAGATATCAGGCACATACTTTGCCTATCGAATAATACTCCATGATGATGATACTTCCGTGAGTTCCATCAAATTCTACCCTAGCAAAAGAGAAATACCCTCAAGCGAGGAAGAGAGTGACGATATATGGTTTCGTTGGATTGGCGAGGATTTAGATGAAGACGAGTATGAGGACGAGTAGAAATCGGCATACGGTAATGTGTCAACCAGCCATTATCACTAGACAATGAAATCTGAAAAACGTGAGAAAATAGAATCAGTGTTCTTTGAGTTTATCTCACTCGTCCACCCTTGTAAAAATGCTTTCTCCAATAGCTGTCATCCAGCCTGCTGATAATTACTCCGCGCGAAGTAGACGAGTGCACAAACATGCCGTTCTTCAAATAGATGCCCACGTGCGACACTTTCCCCTTGCTATTGGTGAAGAAAACAATATCACCCTCCCGCAGTTCTCTCTTTGATATCAAGTCAGCATCCAGCTGCATATCGTTTGCCACGCGGTGCAATTTCTTCTTGTACACATCATTGTAAATATGTCCCACAAAAGCTGAGCAGTCTACCCCTTTGCGGTCATTACCCCCATATTTATACGGCGTTCCTATCCAAGTCTGAATAGCATCGTACAGAGCCTCATTGTCGCCGGGTTCCCGTTCAATGCCCAATGCATTTACGCGACCTTCACGCACGGCCTCTTCCGACGGAGTGGGGATATATGGCACCTCTTTCACATACTCGTCCACATACAATTCTCCAAGCGAAAAGTCCTCTTCCTCCAAATCCCTGGCAAGAAAACGCTTCAGCGAATCGCACGACGTAACCGCTACAGAACATGCAACAATTGCAAGACATGCCAGAATCTTCCAGCCTTTTATATCAACACCCATTTATTCCTCCTTACAATTACTCCTTGACAATATAAATGTCTTCGTTGGTGCGTTTCATGTAATACTGTTCACGGCCATAGGTTTCAATTGCATCGCGGTTGCCGAGCAGACTCACCGCGGCAAGGCTATCCTGACGGATTTCGCCCTCAATGATTGCAGCCTCCTTATTCATTGCCGACACTTCCTTTCTCAACCGGTTCACAACCAGAAAGCTATTCTCGCTCAAGAAAAAGTATATAATCGCGAATATCAATGTGGCGGCCACATATTTATTCTTTACAATCTTCCAGATTCTAAGCAATACCTTTTTCATACCCATTGAATATTATTACAAACCTATTATCTCACCTTCAATCTCGTGCCGTGTTTAATCTTGTCCGAGCGCAGATTGTTCAGTTTCTTCAACTTCTTAACTGTTGTACCGTTTTTCTTTGCAATGGAAGAAAGCGTTTCGCCCTTGCGTACCTTATGGTACATCGGCTTGCTCTCACCACGATGCTTCTGACGTTGCACCACAGGCTGCGGAGCCTGCTCCACCTCTACCGTCTGCGGTTTGCGGCTTAGCGAGTCCTCCGAATCCTTAAATATGACTTCGGCCTTTTTAATCAGGTCCGACATCTTGTCGGTGGGTATGCATAGGGGATATGATCCGCTTTCGCCCGGTATCAACCCCGTGCGGTACTGTGGGTTGAGCGTACGCAGCTCCTCCTCATCTATTTCAAGATGCTTGCTCACATAGTGAAACAGCATGTTCCGCTCCACCATAATGGTATCCGTTCTCAACGGTATTGTTACACGTTTGGGGTGCAACCCGTGCTCGGGATAGTAGTTCATTATATAAGTTGCTGCAATAAACGCAGGTATATATCCTCTGGTTTCGCGCGGGAGGTAGGGATAGATTTCCCAAAAGTTGCGTTTGCCACCCGAGCGGGCTATAGCCTTGTTAATATTTCCCGGGCCGCAATTATAGGCCGCAATAGCCAATTGCCAGTCACCAAACACATTGTAGAGATCGCGCAAATAGTGAGCAGCCGCATCGGTCGACTTGTAGGCATCCCTGCGTTCATCAACCACCGAATTGACCTCCAGTCCATAATTCTTGCCCGTAGTGTACATAAACTGCCAAAGCCCTGCGGCACCGGCACGCGAAGTGAGCGTGGGGTTCATGGCCGACTCCACAATAGTCAAGTATTTCAACTCCTCCGGAACATTGTATCTCGACAACGCCTCCTCGAACAAAGGATGGTAGTATTCACTCAGCGTCAGCATCACATCCAGACGGCTGCGCATTCTATTGAGATACATGCGGATATACGAGCGCACAATATTATTGTATGTCATAGGTATAACCGTATGCATACGGTACAACCTCTTGGCCAGCACCGAATCAGGGATCTGGTCAAACGCATAGTCGGTATTGATATTGGCCCTGTGGCGGCGCGTCGAGGCCGCATACTTGCTCAGCACATAGCTATTCAACAAACTGTCATAGTTCGACACAAAGATGTCGGCCAATTCCATTGCCTCCTCGTTTGTTTCATCATGCTGAGCCTCGGCTGCCGGCATAACCAACATTAGGGCCATTAAAGTATAAAAAAATCGTTTCATAACGTATTCTGTATATTACGCACTTTTTCCCCCTGCTGTCCTCGTTGCCCCAACCTGTCAGCACAACAATGCAATCTGTTGTGCACAAAAAACTTATTCAGCTACCGGAAGAACAATTAGTACGATTGATTACATATTGTTTTAAAATGCAAAGTTACTCAAAAAATCCCTTTCGCAAAAATAAAAAATACATAATTTTTCCACCTTTCTATCAACATACTAAGTTATGCACCCACAACCCACTGATGACAACATTATTAACCTTCCGCAAATTGTCAATAAAAAAAATTTATCGGCTCATCGCTGTGCAATTCATTTTTTTTTCCTATTTTTGCAAACTAATAATATAAACAATTAATCAACTTAAACAATGGAAATCACCATCACAGAACAAAATTTCGACGAAGTTTTGCAGAACAATGCAGTAGTAATGGTCGACTTTGGAGCCACCTGGTGTGGCCCCTGCAAAGCCCTTGCTCCCGTAGTGGAAGAAATTGCCAACGAGTATGACGGCCGCGCCGCCGTGTGCAAAGCCGACGTGGAAGAATGCTCGTCCATCGCCGCCCGCTTCCGCATCCGCAACGTGCCCACCGTCCTCTTCTTCAAAAACGGTGAATTGAAAGACAAGAGTGTAGGAGCCGTTCAGAAAAGCACCCTCACCCAGAAAATCGACGCCCTTCTCTAATCCTATCGTTTCCAGCATCCCGCAGCCCTGTCGCTGCCACTGCTGCAAACCAGTCACCCAAACCGAAGGCAGTCTCCCTTGTTCGAGGACCTAGAGAAATACAAGTCGCTGGACTTCTTTGCTCGCCAGATAGTGGAAGGTTTCATTACCGGCCTGCACAGAAGTCCTTTTCATGGCTTCTCGGTAGAGTTTGCCGAGCATCGGCAATACACCACCGGCGAATCAACCCGTAACATAGACTGGAAACTCTACGGCCGCACAAACAAACTATTTGTCAAACGGTTTGAAGAAGAAACAAACCTGCGCTGCCAACTCGTCATTGACCACAGCAGCTCCATGCTCCTTCCCCTCGAAGGGCATCGCGACCTGCAGCACCCAAACAAAATCACATTCGTCTGCTACGCTACCGCCGTGCTCACCGAGTTGCTGGTACGTCAACGCGACGCCTTCGGCCTCTCGCTTGTAAGCAACGGCATCGACCTGCAAACCGAATGCCGCAGCAGCCGTGTGCACCAGCAATACCTGCTCCAGCTGCTCGAAACCGAACTGAACCAACCCCTACCCGACTCTTCTCGCCGCCAGTCCCAGCCCCAAACCACACACATCACCGACGCACTCCACCTCACTGCCGAGCAACTTCACCGCCGCTCGCTGGTGGTCATCTTCACCGATGCTCTCGTCACCCCCGCCGACCAAGACCCCCTCATGGACGCCCTCAGGCACCTGAGGCACTGCAAACACGAAGTGCTCCTTTTCCACACACTCCACCACGGCCAGGAACTCAACTTCGACTATCCCGACCGCCCCACCGAATTCATCGACCTCGAAAGCGGCCGGCACATTAAACTGCGGCCCGCCGACATCGCCCAGCACTACCGCCAGAACATCACCCAGCAAACCGAAAACCTAAAACGCCACGCCATCCAATACCGCATCGACTATCAACCCATCGACGTCGGCAAAGGCTTCGACCAAGTCATGCTCCCCTTCCTCCTCAAACGCGACAAACACCACTAATATCCCCCTCCCCCATCCCATTCCCTATCTTTTCCCTTCACAAAAAGATAGCGATTGTAAACAAATATGACATTTGCTAACAGCAAATAAGTATCTTATACCATTCCAGTCTGTCTTGACAAGCTAATCAGTTTAACCAGCAAAAAACTGTCAAGCGATTTCAGGAAAACACAAGTCCCATTCATCAACAACTTTGCTTCGCTTTCTCTTCACCTCTTAGTCACATCTTATTAAGCTTTTATCCACCTTATGGGTGAATAGATATTAAACATGGCGTGTTTAGGTACTTAACGGAAAGCGGAGCTAGAATAATGCAGGAACAGTCATCGAAAGAACGTCTCACAACAATGTATCATACAGGAAAATAAACCATTAAGCATTAGAATGGTGATGACGGATGACCGTCTTCAAAGAAGGATGTAATCCACATCTGCTACAACTTTATAATACTAAAATAAAACGTTTAATATAATGGATAATTGGAGTTTCTGCCGACTCTACCTATTGCTGTAAAACAATCAAGAGACAGCGAAAACGATATATATTTACCAATTCTTTATTCCATACAACTACCCATTTTGCCCAAAAACTCAAACCATTCCGAAGTCAATGCTTGCATAAAGTATATAAATATTAAGTCATAAAACAAAGAAAAAGAGAGACATTATACATCCGTGTTGATATTTTTTTGTTAAAAAATGATATATCATTTACATTTATTCAATAATTATTCTTATCTTTGCAAACTGAAAAATAAGAACAACATAATATATATATTATCCAATGAATACAAAAAAATACACCTTAGTCATTAATCCAGGCGCCACATCGACAAAGGCTGCCATATACGAAGGCGAGACCGAAGTATTCACCGAAAATCTCTCACATCCTATTGAAGAGATTCAGAAATTCCACGAAGTGGCTGACCAATTCGACTATAGAAAAGGGGCCATACTCGATATGTTGAAACGCCACGGCGTCGGAACCGATGAAATTGCCATCGTGATGGGTCGCGGAGGCCTCACCCGCCCCTGCGAGAGCGGTGCCTACAGTGTTAACGACTTGATGAAGAAAGAGTGCCACGACGGTATTCAGGGCAAACATGCTTGCAACTTGGGTGCACTCATCAGTGATTCTATCGCCACCGAGATAGGTCTTGACTGCGCCTACATTGCCGACCCCGGCATTGTGGACGAACGTCCCGACTATGCCAAGATTAGCGGTCACCCCGTGTTTGACCTCGACCCGAGTCACGAAGGCGTGATTTGGCACTGCCTCAACCAGAAAATGACCGCCAAGCTTTATGCCCGCGAGCTGGGTAAACACTATGAGGACCTGAACCTCATCATCGCACACATGGGCGGCGGCGTGAGCGTTGGCGTGCATCAGCATGGCCGTTGCGTCGATGTGAACCGCGCTCTTTGTGGTTTAGGTGCTTTCTCCCCCACTCGTTGCGGAAGCATCAACGCCAGCAAGTTGATCGAAGTGGCCTGCAGCGGCAAATACACCGAAGCTCAACTTAAGAAAATGGTCACCGCCGAAGGTGGCTTTGTGGCCTATCTGGGCACCAACGACGCATACGAGGTTGAGAAAAAGGCCTTGGCCGGTGACGCCAAATGCCAACTGCTTGTGGATGCTTTCTGCTATCAGGTATCTCTAGAGATAAGCCGTTTGGCAGCAGTGGTGAACGGCAAAGTGGATGCCATCCTTCTCACGGGTGGTATTGCCTACAGCAAACCCTGGATGCAAATGATCACCGACCGCGTCAGCTGGATTGCCCCGGTGAAAGTGTACAAGGGCGAAAACGAGATGCTCGCTTTGGCCATCTGCGGCAAGGAAATACTCGACGGTCAGCAACCCAAAGAATACAAATAAACCGTCACAAAGTATACCTATAAAGCAAACAAAAGCTACTGCACTTTCTGGCAGTGGCTTTTGTTTAATTAAATGAATACGAATAATAAACATTATAAACTGATGAAAAAAGTATTTATTGTCATCGCTGCCCTCACCCTGGGTTTGGCTGCCACCGCCCAAGAGGTGACCATCAAACGCGGCAAAGTAACCATGAGCGAGGCCGACTACAACATGTTGAAACAGAAAGCCGACGCCTATGAAGCAACCAAGAAGGCTTTGAACGAGACGCTCACTGCCTATGAGAAACAGCAAAGCATGAACGATATGTATCGTCCCATCGAGCTGAAGGACTTCAACGATTCGGCATCCTATGCCATAGGTAAGGACATATACCAAAGCTGGCTCCAACAAAATCTCGGCATCAACGGTGAAGCCGCCGGACAATCGATGATCGACTGCTACAAAGGCCAGAATACATGGAACGAAGCCACTATGCGTCCTCTGCTCACTCGATTCCAACAAGAGTTTGAGAAACGCCAACGCGAAGAACAGGAAAAAATGATGGCCAGCAAAGACGACAACATTGCCGCAGGAAAGAAATTCCTTGAAGAGAACGCCATGAACAAGTCTGTCTATCAGACCAAGAGCGGACTCCAGTATAAGATTATCAAGAAAGGCACCGGCAAAAGGCCCACAGCCACCGATAAGGTGAAAGTGCACTACACCGGCAAACTGCTTGACGGCAGAGTGTTCGACAGCAGCATCGAGCGTGGCGAGCCTATCGAATTCATGCTTAACCAGGTAATACCCGGTTGGACTGAAGGTCTCCAGCTGATGAATGAGGGTTCAAAGTACGAACTTTACATCCCCTACAACCTGGCCTACGGCGAGCAGACAATGGGCATCATTGCACCTGGCTCAACCTTGATTTTCGAGGTGGAACTATTGGAAGTGCTTCCTGGCGACAAACAAAATAACGGTATTCAAGTCATCCGCAAATAATAAAAGGATGAATACTTTTGGCAACACCTTCCGGCTCACAACCTTCGGCGAGTCACACGGCCCGGCCATTGGTGGCATTATTGACGGTTGTCCGGCCGGAAGAGTGATTGACCAAGACTTTATACTCGTCCAATTGCGGCGCCGTCGCGAAGGTGACACACCATCGGAGGCCACCACTACCCGCCGCGAGTCCGACCATATCGAGTGGCTTAGCGGCCTGATGGACGGTGTAACGCTGGGCACACCGATTGCTTTCGTGGTTCGAAATAACGATTGCCGTTCCAATGACTACGATGCCCTTCGCGATTGTTTCCGCCCTGGCCACGCCGACTACACCTACCAGCAGAAATACAGAATCAGAGACCACCGTGGCGGTGGACGTGCTTCCGGCAGGGAGACTGTGGCGCGCGTAGTTGCTGGCGCTGTTGCACAGCAGCTTCTCAAGGAACACAACATCTACATCCACGCCACCAATCAAGACCGCGACATCACCTGCACCATACAGGGAGTGCCTGCCGGCATAGGCGAACCCGTGTTCAACCGGCTCAACGCCCGTCTCGCATTTGCCATGATGTCAATTCCTTCCGCCGCCTCGTTCGCAATGGGCGATTGGGACATCTGGAGGCTCCCCAGCAATGAATTTGCCGATGCCTGGCAGCAAGGCGGAACAGCAGACACACTCATTTCCACAAACCATTGTGGCGGCATACAGGGCGGCATCAGCAACGGAATGCCCATTGTGTTTCATGTCGGGTTCCACCCCCCGCTTACCAATCCCGAAGGCATGATTTGCCGCATGGGCGACGGAAGCCTAAAAACAGTGTCACCTCATGGCCGTCACGACCGCGACCATGGCACCCGGCTACCTGTAATTGTTGAAAGCATGACGGCTCTCACATTGGCCGACTTCATTCCCTTCAGTCACAAAAGCCCTGCGCAATAGCCACCCCTTTCCCCGCAAACAACACGTAATTACACATCACAATGAAAAACAAATATCTTATTCTGGTAGCCGTGCTCTTGCTCTCCGCATGCGGCAACCGAAACAATATCGTTATTGAAGGCACTCTGGCCAACGGAGCGGGCAAGACCATTTATATTGAAGAGATGACCCCTGACACACGGCTCTTTCTCGACTCAATAAAGCTCGACAACAAAGGCCATTTCCGCTTCAAATACGAAATGCCTTACAAGACATTCTATAATGTCCACATCAATGAAGATGACTATATCGTGCTCTTGCCCGATTTTGGAGAAACCATTGAACTCAGCGGTGACTACAACAGCCTTTCCACTACTTACACGCTCAAAGGAGGCCACGACTCCCAACTGCTGTGGCAACTACAGGACTATTCCAACCAAGGCAGCAATGTGCTGCGCGAAATCGTTGCCACCGACCGTCAAAATGTCGAACTACTCAACCAAGGCAAAATGACACAGAAACAATATGACGAGGCACGTGCATTGACCGATTCCATATATCTCGCAGCCTTTGCCGAACAACAACAATATGTGGTCCACTTCATCGAAGACAACCTAGGCAACCTTTCCACCCTCATAGCCCTCTACAAACCTTTCAACAACCGTCCTTTGGTCAATCCCGAAGACAGTTTCGAATTCTACGAAGCCGTTCTCGAAGGCCTTCAGGAAAGCATGCCCGACAATCCCCACACTATCAGTTTCAAAAACCAAGTGGAACTCACACGATTCCAATATGCACGGTAGCAAGATATACTTCATAACCGATGCACACCTCGGTGCCGGAGAGGACTCCAGACAACGGGAAATCGAGCTCTGTGCCCTTCTGGACCGCATCAAAAACGATGCGGCTATGATTGTGTTTCTGGGCGACATGTTCGACTTCTGGTTCTCATACAAATACGTGGTCCCCAAAGGCTTTGTGCGGCTCATGGGCAAGATGGCCGAACTCTCCGACTCAGGCATTACAATGCATTTCTTTATTGGCAACCACGACATGTGGCTGTTCAACTACCTAAAGGATGAAATGAACATAGTGATGCACGACGACCCTGACATTTTGGAATTCGACGGCAAGCGTTTCCTTGTGGGACACGGCGACGGCCTAGGGCATCAGGACAAACGCTACGACTGCATACGGCGCATCTTCCGCTGCAGGCTGAACCAGCGCCTGTTTGCCCTCCTGCCACAGTGGATGACATTCGGAATTGCCAACAGGTGGAGCAGCCACAGCCGCAAAGGACATATCAAAAAGAACCCAAAGATATTTGAATATCAAGGAGACGAGCGCGAGGGCATCGTAATCTATTGTCGCCAGCGCCTACTCAACGAACAGTTCGACTATTGTGTATTCGGCCACCGCCACACTCCGATTGTCCGCACCATCGAATCCCCTTCAGGTCACAGCGCTGTATACGTCAATGTGGGCGACTGGCTGATGCACCGCAACTACGCTGTCTATGCCGACGGGCAAATCAACCTCTACGACAACGCTTAACCCTTGCCACAGCTACAATACAACAAAGGGACGGCATCCTTACGGAGTCGTCCCTTTTCCCGTTTCTAATAGGACGGTAGTTTATTTCACTTGTCCTACATTCTGCGGATTGTAGAAAACAAACTGGTCGTCTATGACATCGATAATGATTGTGTCGTTCGTCTTTATCTTTTCCTCCAGAATCTGACGAGACAGCTCATTCAATATCTCACGCTGAATCACACGTTTCACAGGCCGTGCGCCCATAGCAGGATCATATCCAATGGTAGCCAAATGGTCTATAGCCTCGTCGGTGGCAGAAATAAGGATATCATTCTTCTCCAACATCTTGGCGGCATTCGCCAATTGTATTTTCACCACCTCGCGAATCTGTGTCTTGGTCAGCGGACGGAACATCACTATTTCGTCTATTCTGTTCAGAAACTCAGGACGTACATGTTGCTTCAAAAGCTCCAGCACAGCCTTCTTTGTCTCATCCAACTCATATTCGGTGAATGTACCTCCCTCCAAATGTTCACGAATCACATCGCTTCCCATGTTCGAAGTCATGATAATCACCGTGTTCTTGAAGTCGGCGGTACGACCCTTGTTGTCTGTCAAACGGCCATCCTCCAGCACTTGCAGCAGCGTATTGAACACATCGGGATGCGCCTTCTCAATCTCATCGAAAAGCACTATACTGTACGGTTTGCGGCGCACGGCCTCCGTCAGTTGGCCGCTCTCGTCATAACCCACATATCCCGGAGGCGCACCGATCAGACGTGATATGCTGTGCCGTTCCTGATATTCACTCATATCAATACGAACCATCATATTCTCGTCGTCAAACATCACCTCGGCCAAAGCCCTTGCCAACTCGGTTTTGCCCACGCCCGTTGTACCCAAGAACAGGAAACTGCCTATGGGTCGACGTCCGTCGCTCAATCCCGTGCGGCTACGGCGTATTGCGTTGGCAATGGTGCTGATAGCCTCATCCTGACCCACCACACGCTTGTGCAGCTCGTCCTCAAGATGCAGCAAACGCTCGCGCTCGCTCTGCAACATCCGTGTCACGGGTATCCCCGTCCACTTCGACACAACCTCGGCTATCTGTTCAGAGTCCACCTCCTCGTTTATCATGGCGTTGTCGGCCTGCATCTCCTTCAACTGCTGTTTCAAGTCGGCCACATGTTTCTCGGCTTCCTTGATGCGGCCATAACGCAGCTCTGCCACCTTTCCATAGTCGCCCGAACGCTCAGCCTGCTCAGCCTCAAACTTGTAACTCTCAATATTCTTCACCTCGGTCTGGATATTCTCCACAATGCTCTTCTCGTTCTGCCAACGGGCTTTCATTTGACTACGCTGCTCACTCAGCTCGCCAATCTCCTTACCCAGCTGCGCCAGCTTGTCCTGATCGTTCTCGCGCTTAATAGCTTCGCGCTCAATCTCCAACTGACGTATGCGGCGTTCTATCTCATCCAGTTCCTCAGGCACCGAATCAATCTCCAGTCTCAACTTGGCAGCTGCCTCGTCAATCAGGTCAATGGCCTTGTCGGGCAGGAAACGGTCACTGATATACCTGTTGCTCAGCTCGGCGGCGGCAATAATGGCCTCATCTTTGATACGCACCTTGTGGTGCACCTCATAGCGCTCCTTCAGTCCACGCAGTATACTGATAGTGTCGTTCACATCTGGCTCGTCAATCAGCACACTCTGGAAACGGCGTTCCAGCGCCTTGTCCTTTTCGAAATACTTCTGATACTCGGCCAGCGTGGTGGCACCGATAGCCCTCAGCTCCCCACGGGCCAAAGCAGGTTTCAGAATGTTGGCGGCATCCATTGCACCTTCGCCCCCACCGGCTCCGACCAAAGTGTGAATCTCATCGATAAAGAGAATAATCTCACCATCAGCCTCGTTGATTTCACGAATCACACTCTTCAAACGCTCCTCGAACTCGCCTTTATACTTGGCACCTGCAATCAAGGCACCCATATCCAAGCTGTAAATGGTTTTACTCTTCAAGTTCTCGGGAACATCGCCACTCACAATCCTGTGGGCCAAACCTTCGGCAATGGCTGTCTTGCCCACGCCCGGTTCGCCTATCAAAATAGGATTGTTCTTGGTACGGCGGCTCAAAATCTGCAGCACACGGCGAATCTCCTCGTCACGTCCTATCACGGGGTCCAGCTTACCAGCCTGAGCCAACTGGTTCAGGTTCTTGGCATACTTGTTCAGGGCATTGTAGCTGTCCTCAGCGCTCTGGCTACCCACTTTGCTGCCTTTCCGCAAATCGGCGATAGCGGCACGCAGACCCTTTTCGCTCACGCCGGCATCCTTCATCAGATGCGCCAGCTCGTCGCGTCCGCTCAGCAGTCCCAGCAGCAAATGCTCAATGCTCACAAAGTCGTCGCCCATTTCAGTGGCCAGCTGCGATGCTTTCACCAAAGCCTGGTTGGCATCGTTGCTCAGATACTGGCTACCGCCACTCACACGGGGCAGCTTGTCGAGCAGGGCATCCACCTGTTGTGTCAGCCGTGGAATGTTCACCTCCAGTTTCTTCAACAAGAATGGCGTCACATTCTCGTCCACGCTGAGCACACCCTTCATCAAATGGCCCGTCTCAATAGTCTGATGTTGACGGGCGGTTGCAATCTCCTGTGCCTTCTGCACAGCTTCTTGCGCTTTAATGGTAAAGTTATTAATGTTCATAATTCAATCGTTTTTTTGCTTATCACTACATCAACAATCGAGCCACCCCGCCCAAAAGGACATTTTGTCACCACGTCCATTCAAACCGCCCCAACAACCAAGACAATTTGACACCCGGCACAATCTACCCCCACCGCCATCTGCCAAGAACAAACATCCACCTTCATTCCCGACCAATCAATCATTCAAACCAAAATAGAACAATAAACAAAACAATTCAATCAACCAATTATTCCTCCACAAAGGCAGAAAAACCTCCAACAAGCTGTAAACCAAATTCTAAAACATCCCACCCTCAAGCCGAGTCCCATCCGTTTCAGTTCCAGCTCCGTTCCCCTTTCACCTCAAAGCAATTCCATAGCTACCAAAAATTCATTTCCAAGGTGAAGAAGAGTTTAATAAGAGGTGAATAGAAGCTTAAGAGAAAACGAAGCGTGAACGGACTGTGTTTTCCTGAAATCGCTTGACAGATTTTTGCTGGTTAAACTGATTGGCTTGTCAAGACAGACCAAGATATGGACACTGAAAAGGTCTTCTGCGAGGTGTATAAAAAGTAAAAGAGAATTGCATCGGTATTCAATCGACTAGCAATTCTCCGTATACTTATAATATTGTATACCGACGGGGGAAGGCTAAAATCCGTCGGGGTTTTGGCGTTGCCAGTTCCAGCTGTCGCGCACCATTTCGTCAATGCCGTAACGGGCTTTCCACCCCAATTCCTTCTCTGCCTTGGCGGGATTGCTGTAGCAGGTGGCTATGTCGCCGGCGCGGCGGGGTTTGATGCTGTATGGAACTTTCACCCCATTGACCTTTTCGAAAGCATGAACCATGTCGAGAACGCTGTAGCCATGGCCTGTGCCAAGATTGTAGATGTCAAGGCCGCAACGGCGTTCGATGGCTTTGAGGGCACAAACATGACCCGCGGCGAGGTCGCAGACATGGATAAAGTCTCGCACGCCCGTGCCGTCGGGGGTAGGATAGTCGTTGCCAAAGACACCCAGTTCGGGGCGTTTGCCCACTGCAACCTGGGTGATGTAAGGCATCAGGTTGTTGGGTATTCCGTTGGGGTTCTCGCCTATACGGCCACTGGGATGAGCACCCACAGGGTTGAAGTAGCGAAGCAGCACAACGTTCCATTCGGGGTCAGCTTTCTGAATGTCGGCAAGCACCTGCTCGAGCATGCTCTTGGTCCACCCGTATGGATTGGTGCATTGCCCCTTGGGGCACTGCTCGGTAATGGGTATTTCCACCGGGTCGCCATATACGGTGGCACTGGACGAGAAGATAATGTTTTTGCATCCATTGCGGCGCATAACATCTACCAGGGTAAGGGTTCCGCTTATGTTATTCTCGTAGTACTCCCACGGCTTTTCCACGCTCTCGCCAACAGCCTTGAGGCCTGCAAAATGGATACAGGCATCGAACTTGTTGTTGGCAAAAACCTGCTCCAACGCTTTGCGGTCGCGGATGTCCACATTGTAGAAAGGCACTTCCGAAATCCCGATAATTTGGGCCACACGTCGAAGCCCTTCGGGGTTGGAATTGCTCAAATTGTCCACTACCACAGCGGTGTGGCCGGCATTATAAAGCTCTATCAAAGTGTGGGAGCCGATATATCCCGCGCCCCCGGTAACAAGTATGTTCATCTTCTGCGTTTAAATTATAACTAATAGTCTATACCCTCACACAAAGTGATATAAGACAAAGAATAATACAAAGATGACAAACGTCATCTTGATTGCAAAAATACAAAAAGTTTTTCATAATACAGAAAAAAACAAAGCCGAAGTGTAATAAAACACTCCGGCTTTGCGACAATAGTAATAGATAATTACTTTTCGAGACGGATACGCGCGTCGACAGCAGTGACGTAGCGAGGATTGCCCAAGAGGGGATTGAGGTCCATCTCGGCAATTTCGGGAGCTGCCTGAACAAGTGCGCTGACACGGGCAATCTGGTCGGCATAGAGGTCGAGATTGACAGCCTCCTGGCCACGAACGCCTTGGAGAATCTTATATCCACGCAGTTTGGTGAGGGCCTCCTTGGCTTCGGCTGCACTGATGGGTGCGAGGGCACTCTGAACATCCTTCAACACCTCGATGAAGATGCCACCGAGGCCGAAGAAGATTTGATGGCCGAATTTGGGGTCACGGATGGCGCCAATGTAGACATCGGTACCGTCCAGCATGGGATACATTTCGACAGCGTAGGTCTCGGGAATGACGATGAGACGGTTGAACTCCTTCTCGACAGTGGCGAGGTCTTTCACACCGAGGGTGACACCGCCCACATCGCTTTTGTGGAGGGGTCCGACCACCTTCATGACCAAAGGCACATCCTTGCTGCAGCCCACCTCTTTGGCGAAAGCAAGGGCGTCTTCTACTTTGGAGACCTCAACGCTCTTCTTGCGGCTTATGCCGGCGGCATCGAGCAGCTCGTTGTAGTCGGCAATTTCCATATAGCCGTCCTTGCAGCGGTCAACGGTGGCACGGATGCGGGCCACGTCGATGGCGGGCTGTTCCACGTTTTCGGGCTGGGGCTTGGGAGTGTTGTAGACTTTGCAGATGGCATTGCCAAGCACGCACTCCTCGGGGAAGTTGATGTTGCCCATATCAATAAATTCCTGGATTTCGTCCTTCACATTGATAATGGAAGGCAGCACGGGGAAGATGGGCTTCTTGCAAGTCTTCATCTTCTCGTTAAGAAGGGCGTACACCTCGCGGTTCGAGAAGAGTCCGGGAGAGCCGAAGATGACAACCGAGAAGTCGATGTCGGTGTATTCGTTCTCGACAGTGTCGATGATGTAGCCAAGTTGCTCGGCAGTGCCGGTGGCGAGGAAGTCGATGGGGTTGCCCACCGACGAGCCGCCAAACAGTTTCTCGAGCAGTGCGGGGCTGGCGGGGTGTTCCTTCAGGCTGGGCACCTCGATACCGTTGTTGCTCAGCACGTCGGTCAGCATGACAGCGGGGCCGCCGGCATGGGTGATGACGGCACAGCGATTGCCCTTAATCTCGGGATACATGAACACACCGCACACGGTGGTCAGCTCCTGACGGTTCTGGCAACGTACAATACCTGCCTTGCGGAACAGAGCGTCCACAGCAGCGTCGTTCGTGGCCAATGCACCCGTGTGGCTGGAGGCGGCACGGCTACCGGCTGCACTGCCACCGCTCTTGATGGCAGCGATGTGGCATCCCTTGTTGATAAGGCTGCGGCTGTGTTTGAGCAGACGCTGGGGGTCGCCAACTTTTTCCATATAGAGCATGATGACATGGCTCGACTTCTCCGGGTCGAAGGTCTCGTCCAGATGTTCCAGCACATCCTCGATACCCAGCTGGGCGCTGTTACCCACTGCCCAAACGCTGTTGAATTTTAGACCGTTGGTCATGCCGTATTCCTTGATAAACACGGCTGTGGCACCGCTGCCGGTGATAAAGTCCACACCCTTGGGGTCAAGCTTGGGGATAGGCGTGTCGAAACAGCCACTATAATTGGTGTTGAGGAATCCGGTGCAGTTGGGGCCGATGAGGGAACCGCCCACTGCATTGATGCTGTCAACAATGTGCTTTTCGATGGCAGCACCTTCGGCATTCTCTTCAGAGAAACCGGCACTGACAATGATAAAGCCCTTAGTGCCTTTCTGCTGGGTGAGGACATCGACGGTCTGGGCACAGAATTTGGCAGCGATGCAGAGAATGGCGCAGTCGACCTGGGGAAGGTCTTCCACCTTGGCGTAGCACTTGATGCCCTGCACCTCGGTCTCTTTGGGGTTGACAGCGTAGACGGGACCCTTGAAATTGCTTTCGAGCAAATTCTTGAGGGCTTTACCGCCGGGCTTGTGTATATCGCTGGAAGCACCGCAAATGACGATGCTACGGGGATTTAAAAGTTCTTTTGCAATCATGTTGTGTGTTTTAGTTTATATTGTGAACTATGTAGGCCTGAAAGCATACTGTTATTTATCCTTAGGCATAGCAGCGAGAGCGGCAACCAGATAGTCGAAGAATTTCTTGCTGCTCTCGATGTTGGCGCGCTCGTCGGGGCTGTGGGGGCTGTTCAGTGTGGGGCCGAAACTGATCATCTCCATGTCGGGGTATTTGCCGCCCAGCAGACCGCATTCCAGACCGGCGTGGATAGCCACCACGGCGGGCTCCTTGCCATAAAGTTTCTTGTAGGTATCCTTCATGGTCTTCAGCAGTCCGCTTTCCATGTTGGGCTTCCAACCGGGATAGGCACCGGTGAGTTGGCAAGTGCCGCCAGCCAGCTCGGCAAGGCAGACGAGGCGTTCGGCAAGAGCCTCTTTGGCGGTGTCGACCGAACTGCGGAGCAGAGCCTGGATGATGAATTTCTTGCCGTTGGTGTGCATCTTGGCGAGGTTGAGGGAGGTTTCGACCAAGCCTTCCATATCCTTGCTCATGCGGATAACGCCGTTGGGAGCAATCATGACGGCATTGATGATTTTCTGAGTATCGGCCTCGGTGATAACAGTGGGATTCATGCGGACGGGCTCGTACTTCATGAAGAAATCGGGTTCGGGTTTGGCCAACTCCTTCTTGACCCAGCCAGCCACCTTGTCGAACTCGGCGAGGATGCAATCCTTGTGGGCTTTAGGCATAGCGATAACACATGTGGCATCGCGGGGAATGGCGTTGCGGAGGCTGCCACCTTCGACGCTGATGAGGCGAATGCCGCATTCGGCAACCCAGCGCAGATGACGGAACATGATTTTGTTGGCGTTGGCACGGCCAGAGTTGATTTCCATACCGCTGTGGCCACCCTTGAGACCGCCAATGGTGAGGCGGACGGCGCAATAATCCTTGGGGGCTTTCTCTGTGGTGTAGGGGATGGACATGGTGGCATCGATGCCGCCGGCGCAACCTACATAAAGCTCGCCCTCGGTCTCGCTGTCGAGATTGAGGAGGTATTTGCCTTTCAGCTCACCGCGTTTCAGACCGAAAGCACCGGTCATGCCGGTTTCCTCGTCGGTGGTGATGAGAGCTTCGATGGGGCCATGCTTGATGGTCTTGCTCTCGAGCACAGCCATGGCGGCAGCCACGCCGAGGCCGTCGTCGGCACCAAGGGTAGTATCGCAAGCGTACACCCAGCCGTCAACAATCTTGGTCTCGATGGGGTCTTTGAGGAAATCGTGTTCCTTGCCGGCACGTTTCTGAGGCACCATATCCATGTGGGCCTGCAGAACTACGGGGCAGCGGTCTTCCATGCCGGGGGTGGCAGGTTTGGACATAATAATATTACCCACTTTGTCAACACGGCATTCGATTTTGCGTTCTTTTGCCCATTTCACGAGGAAGTCGCGAACAGCCTCTTCATGTTTGGACGGACGGGGACAACGAGTGAGGTGATAGAAATTACCCCACAATTCTTTTGGCTCTAAGTCTTTTATAGTCATAATATTAATATTTAATGATACATTTCATGTTATCTGCGAAGATACGAATAATTTTTGAATTATTCGTTAAAAGAGGAAAATATTGTTCAATGTTTAACATTAAATAGTCCTATTGTATTCCCACAAAAGGGACAAATACGTATGTCTACAGTACACATACACACAAACTTGACGACAGTTTCACCTACAATCAAATCACCCCTTTGACAAAGTCCTGATAATTGTCAGGACTGACCACCTCAAATGTGTGGTCGGGATAGTTCTTGGCGAATGTCTCCGTCAGTCGTGGTTGTTTGGTCTTACTCCATTTAAACTCGTAAGCATGAAGCGCCCCATCAATATCCTCAACATAATCCACCTCCTGCTGTAGCTGAGTCCTCCAAAAATAGCTTTTACCATAAAACGAACTGTATGCGTTGTGTTTCAACCGCTCACTGATAACATAGTTTTCCCATAACGCGCCAACATCAGGACGCAGGCCCAATGTTTTAAAATCTCCTATAATTGCATTACGCACCCCATTGTCCCAAAAATAGATTTTACGACTTTTCTTCAACTCCGACCGCACATTTCGACTGAACGACCGCAAGTGAAACACAACAAACGACTTCTCTAGCAAATCAATATAGCGCTGCACTGTCACTGAGTTCAAGCCCAAGAGCCTTCCCAACTCATTAAACGACACCTCGCTACCAATCTGAAATGCCAATGCCTGTAGCAACTGCTCGATGACTTCAGGCTTGCGCACATCCTGAAACGAAAAAATATCTTTATACAAGTAGCTGCCAACTAAGTCGGTCAGCACCTCACGCTCCTCACCAGCATTGTTCACTACCTCTGGGTAAGAGCCGTATACCAATCTCCGCTCCAACATACGCCTTTCATCCTGAGCCCCAAACTCGTTGATGAGTTCCTCCGCAGAGAAAGGATACATCACATACTCATACTTGCGACCTGTCAATGGCTCGTTTATTGAGTTCGACAACTCTATCGCTGACGACCCTGTTACCACCAACTGCTTTTCAGGGAAATTGTCAATCATCAACTTCAAAGTGATACCAATATTCTTAACCCTCTGAGCCTCGTCAATCAATATCAAATCGGCATCGCCTATCTCTACCCGTAACTCTGTCGATGTGGGTTCCGCCAACTTGCGTCGCACATCCGGCTCATCGCAATTCCACATCAGCACTTTTCTCTGTGTATCCGCAACCAACATTCTGAGAAGAGTAGTCTTTCCAACCTGTCTTGGACCTACTATAATAATTGCCTTATTACGATACAAACGTTTCTCAATCAAATTTCTAAGTAGCCTTTCAATCATATATCATTGTTTTAAATACGACTACAAAGTTACTAAGAATTTTCGATTATAATAAAAAAAACATATAAGAATTTTTGATTATACCATAAAAATCCCATAGCTTCGCAACTCATCCATGTCACGTGCTATGCCATGAAACACAAAAGAGGGTGCCATTTCCAACACCCGCAAACAACCTATTTCTACTGAAGCGAAATAAATTTGTTAATCAAGGGAATCATAAAAAAGAGATGCGGGTATCATATTCATCGCTTATTCCTCACACGGGGGCTTTAGCACGCCCATCTTCCGAGGATAAGCAATGCCAATGCCCAGGCCGATGACTTTCCATAAAAACAATGTATAACTGAACACTGGACAACGGAAACTGCTTTCATCGTACGACAGATTAGAATTTGCTAGATTCGTGTGCCGCAGATAAAACATTTCCCTCAACGACGTATTTATTATATTCTGTCGCCCACCCGATTACCCATCAAGGGCATGGATGATTGACAATGCAAAAGCACACTTTTTTTTACAATAACAGACGTTTTTTGCAAAAAAAAATGTATTTTTGCAACATGAAATGCAACATCTGTCCCCGAAAATGCAACGCCGAGCGCGCTGAAAGTCTTGGTTTTTGCAACGCTAAGCCCCAGCCCGAGGCGGCCACCATTTGTGCACACTTGGGCGAGGAGCCTCCATTGAGCGGGCAAAAGGGCATTTGCAACATATTCTTTGCCCATTGCAACCTGCAATGCATATTCTGCCAGAATCACGCCATCAGCGGAGCTACACTGGAGCCAGGCACAACCTTACCCTTTGTGGGTATTGATGCAATTGTGGACCAAGTGGAAAATGTGCTTAAAGAGACAGAAAACATGGTGGGATTTGTGACCCCAAGCCATTACGCCCACTGCATTCCGGACATAGTTGAAGCATTGCACAACCGTGGGTTGTTTCCGACCATAGTATACAACACAAGCGGATACGACTCGGTTGAGACCCTGCAGATGCTGGCGCCATACATAGACATTTATCTGCCCGACTTCAAATACATGGACCCGGCACTTGCAAAGAAATACAGCCATGCCGAGAATTATCCCGAGGTGGCACTGAAGGCTCTGAAAGAGATGTACAACCAAAAAGGGTCGGCTCTGCCTACCGACGACAACGACTTGGCATACAGAGGCATCATTATAAGACATCTTGTACTGCCCGGACACATTCAGAACAGCATAGATGTTCTCGATGCAATTGCAGACATATCCACAAACCTGCATGTGGCACTTATGGCGCAATACTACCCGCCTTTTGACGGATTACCTGAACCACTGAACCGCACGCTGACAGAAGAGGAATACCAGAAAGTGACTGACCATTTCTACAACATAGGCCTGCACAAGGGATGGGTGCAGGAGCTTGATTCGCAGCATTGTTACCGACCTGATTTTACCCAAAAGAACGCTTTCAGATAGACAATGCGAAAATAATTTATATCAAAAGAAAAGACATGAAAACCAATAATAAATAGAGTTTTATGGCACGCACAAAATCGCCCCAATTCATTCCAGACCCCATATTCAGTTTTGATGATACAGCCATTGTCATGTTCAACACTAACATGATGAACCATGAATTCGCGGCCAAATTGAATGACGCCCTTCAGTTGAAGCTCACACGAATAGACGACATTCCGATTGAAGACGCTGTCTATCCATGCTTTAGTTGCTACGATGACGAAACCCGGTTGGCATTTGTGCTTATAGAACGTTCACCTTTCGGTGATTCGGACCCGACATTTGGTCCATATGAGAAAATGCTTCTGATTCGCGGACGCGATGCGTGGGATATTCAAAAACAACTGTACGATGCATTTCTCAACAACATTTCCGAGCCAAACAGCGACGACATATATGAGCACCGCATGTGGAACCAACTGCATTATTTCACGAGCGGCATATTCGATATGGCCACAATCAGGTTTAACTCCCCAAATGGGCCGGAAACATCGTTGTATCAGGGCGCACCGGACAAAATGCCTGCACGCACAGAGACTTATATCAAAAACCTGAAAAAATATCTCACAATCCTATTTGAACAAATACAGAGCTACGTGGTTGATTTTGAAGACTACTCCATGTAACATCCATTCCCATGAGGCGACAGCTGTTATCTTCAAGTTTGTTTAGGGCAATTACATCCTTCGGTAATTCCTTTCTGTTTTTAATGTTAAACTTTTGTTGGCTGTCCTCTTGGCTTAACTCGGCATGTGCACCTGCGAGGCTTAGCTTTGAAAGACAGTGCAAAAGTACGGTAGTGGCAAAAAACGGAATCGGGATATGTCCGCTTTCGTGGCGGATACGTGGTGGATTCATACCGTATTCGTGCGGGATAAGTGCGGGATATTCAAATACGAATATATATCGTAAAATAATAAATGAACAGCTATCATGTATTACAATTCTTCAGAAGAAATTTCAAAATTGGTTGACAACTTCTTCTTTCTGCTAGATTTGCAATTTCAACCAGATAAAATCTCATATGGACGGAGAGCCTATCCTTCTTTATCCTTCCTTAAACGGATTGGACAAATAAAATGGCTAGAACTTCAAATCATTGGGTCTGATTACGGTACAGAAGATTCTATGCCTCTGTATAGCGTAAATCTATATCAATACTACAAAATATGCGGAATAGTAATTCATTTTCAAACCCTTAGTATGCCTATAAGTATCACTACTCCTTCGCAAAAATCCGGATATATTGAAACTCTCAGTTCTTTTATAAAAAATGATAAACACGCTCTTGACTTATTAAGAAATGGGAAACAAAAGTAGTGGTTGGAATCTCCACGCTATGTTTAAAGAAACCTGGGGCAACAGCATGAGTGCCTCCGACTGGACTTTGGCGCAGGACGGCAGCAACTTTGCGTTCCGCTGTGGTTTTACTGGCCACGAGCACTACGATCGCTTCGGCATCATTAACATGAATGCCCGCCTCTACGACCCAGTGCTGGGTCGCTTTTTCTCCCCTGACCCACAGGTGCAGAACCCATTCTCTACACAAGGTCTCAATCGATATTCTTACTGTGGCAACAACCCAGTGATGTGTATCGATGAAGATGGAGAATTTTGGTGGCTAATCCCAGCAGCTATAGGAGCTTTCGTCGGAGCATTTGAGGGGTATAACCTTGCAATGGATAATGGTGCAACTGGATGGGAAATGTTCGGGTATATTGCGGGTGGGGCTCTAATTGGTGGTATGTCTGGTGTTGCAGGTGCAGCAGTTAGTACTGCGGTTGCTGGTGCAATAGGCGTAAGTGGATTTGCTGGTGGTGCTATTGCCGGTGCTGCCGGTGGTGCAACTGCTGGTGCAATCAACGGCCTTAGCACATCTTTAATCTCTGGAAATACATTGGCAGAATCAGCCAAACAGATGGGGATGGGCTTCCTTTATGGCGGATTAGGAGGCGCTTTAGTTGGTGGTATTTATGGAGGCGTTACTGCAAAGATGGATGGGAGAGAATTTTGGAATGGCAAAACTCTTTCTACTGATGAGCTTCCCCCAACGCATTTAAATAGTGACCCACACTCTATGACTCCTCAACAAAAAGGCGTGGCAGGGGTTGAGCATGTTATTGACGAATACGAGCAACAAGGATATCAAATATTACAAAGAGAGGTGACTATAGAAGTAGATGGTGTTAGAGTTAGAGTAGATATTGCAGCACAAAGTCCAAATATGGAGATAACCTTGGTTGAGGTAAAAAATGGACCATATGCAAATTTTACGCCTAATCAGAAGATTGTATATCCACAAATGATGCTCGATCATGCACCGATAGTTCCTATAGGACAAAATGCAGCAGGAGTTTGGCCACAAATCGGCCAACCGACAACTAATTATGTTTTTATAATAATTAAAATATATTGATATGGATGACTCTTTTAGAAAAAAAATGCAAAAGGAGCTTGACCAAGAACTGAAAATCTTAGGCTTCAAGAAAAAGGGATATTTTTATTACTGCACAAAAGATAAGGACTCTTCCCTAATAATTCATGTTGGTGGAAGGCGTAGCTATGAAAAGGGGAAAGTGATTTTATCTGTGTCTGTTGGTGTAGCCATCCATAGCGTTAATGAATTATACATTAAATTGACAGAATGTCAAGATAATCCCTATGTTTCTATTTATATTCCTATTGTCAGAAAAAATATGGGATATATTATGCCCCAAAATAGTTTTAGGGAATGGTATTTTGAAGAAAACTCCTATGTTGAACAAACGTTTGCAGAATTGGTTGAAGCGATAAAGACATATGCATTCCAATATTATGAAGACAGATGCGACATAAGAAAGATTGAATATTATGTAAAAGAAACAAATGAAGTTATAACAAAGATAGCACGGGATGAGTACTATCCAATAATACTGTATCTCTCCGACAAAAAAAATGAGGCAATACGATATGTGACACAAATTAGGGACAGTAAACGATATGAAGGTCTAGACGGAGAAAACTATATTAGGTTCACAGAAAATTTCCTACAATTAACCAAGTTGTGATTAGGTTCTTAATGAACCGCATGAGTGCTTCTGACTGGACTTTGGCGCAGGACGGCACCAGCCTCGCCTTCTGCCGTGGTTTTACTGGCCACGAGCACTACGATCGCTTCGGCATCATTAACATGAATGCCCGCCTCTACGACCCAGTGCTGGGTCGCTTTTTCTCCCCTGACCCACAAGTGCAGAGTCCTTTCTCTACACAAGGATTCAACCGCTACTCCTACTGCGGCAACAACCCTGTTATGTATACTGATCCAAATGGGGAGTTCTTTATTATCGACTCCTGGATTTTAGGATTTATCCATGGATTTTTCAGCACTGGAAATAATCGATGGGAGGCAGCGTGGAACACTGCCAATCGTATTGCCAGCAATGACCTGAAGTTATGGGGCGGATTATTTATTACCGACCCAAACAAATCATTTTTCGGCCAGGTTTGGGAAATAGTATCCCAGTTTACATGGCAAGCCCCTCAGACATTAGCTGGTTTTACATTGTCGCAATTTGCCAATGCGTCCGAGTGGATAGGCTTCACGAATGGAGGCATTCAGTCTATAGATTATTTGTATGGAGCCACCGTTGTCACTTATAACGTGGGAGGTTGGGGAGCTGTAACCCTCGGCAGTCATATCAATGGAGACAATAATCTTAAAGCCGATCCGAATAACTACTTATTCCAGCACGAATACGGACATTATAATCAAAGCCAAAATTTTGGAATATCTTATCTGTCACGTTATGGTATACCCAGCGGACTCAATTGTATGGGCCATAAAAAACATAAATATCATCCTGCGGAGCAGGATGCGAATATTAGGGCATTCAAATATTTCAACAAGTATATTGATAATTACACGGGATGGAAATTCGGGGTTAACCCTATTGGGGGTTATGACAATAGTCTGCCATATGACGATTCGCAAAACCAGGCAGTTTTGAACAATGGCTTACTTCGCCCTGCGTGGTATAATTATATTTTCCCTGGGGAGATCCTCATTACTGGATTTATCAATTGGCTTTCATTAGAAAACTACGAGGAACATTAATAATAAAACCTTTGAAAAAAATAGTTCTGATATGTTGTGGGGGTCTGTTATTTACAGCCATGACTTGCACAAAGGATAGTGACACTCAACATCACCATATCTCGTTTTACAACGCTTCTGCCTCTGACATTTATATATGCAGAGGCCATAACCATTCAGACACAACCCTTTTGTATGTCCAAGATGTAACGACACCAGGTTGGTTTTGCGAGGTGAAATCGCATTCTGTAAATAATGAAGAACTCGTCAATACGGATGCATATGAGGTTGATTTGAACACACATGACACCCTAATCGTGTTCGTGTTCAATGCTGACACTTTGGCGTTGTACGGGTGGGAATACGTCAAAGAGCATTATTTGATTGCACAACGTTATGACTTGAGCTTGATTGACTTGCAGCTTTTAAGTTGGCGCTTGCAATTTCCTCCTTCCTCCGAGATGCGGAACATCAAAATGTGGCCGCCATATGGGACATACGATTCTTTAGGCCACCCAAACAATTAATTCCGCACGAAATAAGAACACTCGGGCTATGAATGAAGATAAACGATTATTTGAAATTGCGCTTTGGTCTGAAGATGAATTACTCAAGTTGGAACGGAAAGTCAATCGCATACACGGAAACTACCAAAAAGCGCAGTATATAAAAAAAGAGGCATATGAGTTGATGCTTGATGGTGAGGAGCCTCTGCGAAAAAAAGGGGCAGTTTTGATGGAGAAGATGATTAAGTTATTTCCAGAAGAACATCTCGCCACCATGGCGGGTCATTCTTGTTTGGGGAAATACTATCGTTCTATCGGAGAATATGATGCGGCATTGTTTCATTTTGAACAGGTGCTTACATACAACAATGCCAGTACCAGTAAATACGACATGCCGGAAATGCAGATTGCCCTCACAATAATCATGCTGGAACATATCGATAAGTACAATTATGCAAGGAGCGTGTTAGACAAAGTAAATCCAAGGACATTGTTTATCAAGGAACATTTGAAACTATACGAGTTGATGTTGGCTGTATTAAATGGGAAGGGTTCTCCCAGTGAAGTGAGAGAATACTATCTCCTACAACAACACGTTGGCTTCTAAACCATGGGCGTCCCGCTTTTTATTATTGTTTGTGCTGACCTGCTGAACAAGACCAAGGCCAAGGCGGTGAAGAGGTTGCCAACAATCCTTTGCTGAAAGTTGCAGCCGTGGGGCTGGGTACAACCTCACGGCTGCGATGTCGGTGGTTACGGCTCATCGAGAAATTGAATCAGAATCTGCTGCTGCTTTGGAGAGAAGCGGTGTGCGGTGCGGTGGTCGTAGCCTGTGGCTTGGAGAGCCGCCATCAAGGACGCATTGCGGGTAATCTCCTTGGAGAGGAGTTTGCTGGCCGTTTCGGGCTTAACCTCGGGGAAGTAGGCCATCGCCAACTGGTACTCGAAAATGTAACCTGACATTTTGTTTTGAATTTAGGGTTAATAAATCGGGTTAATTACTCTATATATATCAATACAAAATAAGGTCGAATTGGCGGACAGGCTCAAAAGGTTCCCTATTCGCCCCCAAGCTCAACACCATGGGTTACGACTCCGACGGCAACGCAGCACAAGTCCGTCTTGCTGTATCGAAAAAACAAAAAACAATACAGTAAAGAAGTTAAGTCGTTTTTTTTTCGTACCTTTGCATTTTGAATGGGAAGACATACTATCCTTGCATTGTCCATTTCATTAACAAAGACAACTAGTTATGCAAATAAAGAATATCATTTTCGCCACCGTCAAGCATCTGCCCATACTGACCAAAGTATTGCTGATGCTGGTATCGGCAGCCTTGATTCCGCTGATGTTCCCCAACACTTATTCGGGAGAGCAATATGACTATGTAGAAGGTAGTATATGGAGAGACAACGACTTGGTGGCACCCTTTGATTTTGCCGTCAAGAAATCGCCGAGCGAAATAGAGCAGGAAACCAATGCCGCAAAGGCCAAACAGACTTTATATTTCAACTACAACAAAGAGGCATACGCCCAAGCTGTGGAACGGCTGAACGCACTCACTGCCACGCATCCTTACGTCAACCTGAAACAACTGCGAAAAACTCTTGACAGCGTTTATGCAATAGGATACATCCAAACTCCTTCGGAAATGCCCGATTTCAAAACCCACGAACTGATAATACTGGATGGTAATATCGGTTCGGAGCACTCGCCCGAAGAGTATATTACAGAATTCGATATTACCGACAACCTATTGCGCGACAGCGTAATGATACCCAATATCGTATATGATGCCAACCGCACACAACTGGAGCTCAACTCGCGCATCTCACAACTCACAACCACCTCGGGAATGGTGAAACAGGGGCAACTTATTATTTCTCAAGGACAGACTGTAACAAAAGAACAAGCATTAATCATATCATCGTTAGAGGAAGAAAACAGCCAGAGATTTCAAGAACACTACAGCCCATTTGGAAGGTTTGTGGGTCAATTCATGTTGTGTATTTTTGCATTCCTGGCATTGTACATGTTCCTGAAAAACACACATCACCCCATCTTGGAAGACAACACAAAGGTCACGTTTGTGATGATTCTCATATTGCTGATGTCTGCTTCCACTGCACTGGTATCGTATTGGAATCCCGAGCTGATATTGATTGTGCCATTGTGTATTGTGCCTGTCATCATGAGAATCTTCTTCGATATGCGGGTGGCCCTCTATGTGCATGTTACCACCATTATCATTTTGGCCAACATGGTGCCTAACCCATTCGAATTCATATTCTACCAACTTATCGCCGGAATGATGTCGATTGTCACCGTGCGCAACTTCGAAAGCCGTAGCAAATTCTTTGTCGTCAGCATTGTCATATTCCTCACCTACTCTCTGATTTTCACATTCGGTGTGCTGAGCCAGGAGAGTACCCTGGACGGTCTCAATTTGAGCCGCTACCTGGTGTTCTTCCTCAATGCCCTACTCTTCCTGCTGGCCTATCCCCTCATTTATATCTTTGAGAAGCTGTTCGGACTGACCACCAACCTCACACTCCTCGAACTCTCGTCAACCAACACCCCAGCCCTGCGCGAACTGTCACGCAACGCACCCGGAACCTTCCAACATGCTATGCAGGTTGCGAACATTAGCGAAGACCTTATTAACGAGATTGGCGGAAACGCACTGCTTGCTAAAGTAGGAGCCCTGTATCATGATATAGGGAAAGTGGAGGCTCCCCTCTATTTTACCGAAAATCAAAACAACGACTTCAATCCACACAACGAACTGGACAATACCGAAAGCGCAAGAATCATAATACAGCACGTGAGAGACGGTCTCAGTCTGGCCAAAAAGTATCACCTCCCGTCTGCTGTGCAAGACTTTATCCGCACACACCACGGCACCTCGGTTACCGGTTACTTCTATGCCAAACAGGTGAACGAACACCCAGACCAACCCGTCAACCTTATTGACTTCCAATATCCCGGTCCCATGCCCTTCTCTCGTGAAACGGCCGTAGTGATGATAGTGGACAGCGTTGAGGCCGCCTGCAAAAGCCTCAACAACCATAGCAAGGAAGCTATAGACAAACTAGTTGACAACGTGATAGACAGCAAAATCAATCAGCATCAACTACAAAATTGCGACCTCACCTTTGGCGACATAACCCGCATACGGCAGATACTCAAATCCAAAATGCTGAGCATATATCATGCGCGGATAGCTTACCCCGTCACCAAACAAGAGTCCAAACAATAACGCTAAACTTCATTATAAAACCCATTTTGATAACATAATACCACAATGAAAAAAAGCATATTTACCCACGCTGCCTTTATTGCAGTCATCCTTGCCATTTCGGCCATCTATTTCATGCCTCTGCTGCAAGGCAAAGCCCTTCCACAAGGCGACCTACAGAAATATGAAGGAATGGCCAAAGCACAAAAAGACTATCATCAAGCCACTGGCGATTATTCCACATGGTGCCCCAGCATGTTTGGCGGAATGCCTGGATATCAGATTACAAACAGTCCTCAACAATCGGTATTCACTCCAGTCAAAAGCCTTTTCACTTTGCAGCCCTTCGGCAGGCAGAACGATATGGGGGTACTTTTCCTATATCTGCTGGGCTTCTATGTTGCCCTGCTGGCATTGGGAGTCAGTCCCTGGCTGGCATTACTTGGTGGACTGGCATTTGGTCTGGGAAGCTATAACATCATTATCATTGAGGCCGGACATATCACCAAAGCATGGGCAATGGCCATGATGGCTCCCGTGTTGGCAGCCGAACTGCTGTGTCTGAAAGGTGCCGGACTTATACGGACAGACCGCAAGAGAGCCATCCACTCTTGGGTGTGGGGCGGAATCCTCTTTACTCTTGCACTGGGACTGCAGATTGCCCTCAACCACATTCAGATTACATTCTACACCGCAATTGCCGGCGTGATAATGGGTGCGGTTTATATCGTCTATGCCATCAAACAGAAACACCTTCCCCAATTACTCGCCTCGATTGGAATTCTGGTGGTGGGAGTTCTGTTGGCTCTTGCCTGCAACACCCGACACCTTTTTGTCAATCAAGAATACATGGCATACACCATGCGTGGTGGCAGCGAGATAACCGTAACTCCGCAAGATCTCTATGGACAGGAATACCCCCGCAACAACAACTCAAACGACAAAGGTCTCGACATCAACTATGCATTCAGCTGGAGCTACGGCGTAGGGGAAACATACACACTACTGGTTCCCGGTTCCCGTGGCGGTGGCAGCATAGAACCTGTGGACAAGAGTAGCGCTTCTTACTCCAATTTCCATCAAGACAAAATGCCTCTCTATTGGGGCGACCAACCCTTTACCAGTGGCCCAGTCTACTTCGGTGCCATTATAGTCTTCCTCTTCATCTTTGCCCTGATAGTAGTGAGGGGACCCGAACGTTGGTGGATTCTCATAGCAACCATTCTGGCCATACTGCTCTCCTGGGGACGCAACTTCATGCCCCTCAATGAGTGGTTATTCAACCATCTGCCGCTGTACAATAAATTCCGCACTCCCTCTATGAGTTTGGTATTGGCCAACGTGCTGGCCGTTCTAATGGCCATTCTGGGACTGAAAGAGGCAACCACAGCACACAGTTCTGACGACACCAAACGCCTGCTCCGCGGTCTATACATCTCGGCAGGAGTCACTCTTGGAACCATTTTAATTGGTCTCTTGATTTGCGGAGGATTCAGTTATAGCGGTAGTGCCGACACCGAGATGGCAAGACAATACGGCAACCAATGGTCCACCATTCAAAGCATCTTTATAAAAGACCGAAAAGCCTTGTTTGTGAGCGATTCGTGGCGCAGCATTATTTTCATCCTATTGGCTGCTGCAGCACTTTGGGCATATATCAAACACTTCTCATCCAAACCCAAATCCGCTCCTATACTTGCAGTAGTACTGGCCCTGCTCATAGTCATCGACCTTCAAGGGGTCAACAGCCGCTACCTCAATAGCGAGAACTATGTTCGCAATGCCCGTTTGCTCGAAATGCAACCCGCCCAGTACGACCACGACATTGATGCAATAGCCGCTCAATTTAACGACCAAGACTACCGCGTCCTGAACCTTGCCGTCAACACTTTCAACGACTCCAAGCCCTCTGCCTTCCATAACCAGGTAGGCGGATACAGTGCTGCAAAACTGCGCCGTTATCAAGACATCATCGACTTTTACATCAGTTATCAGATTAACCCGAATGTCCTGAACATGCTTAACACCCGTTACATTGTAGCCAACAACGGACAGGTGCAACGCAATCCAGACGCTCTGGGCAACTGCTGGTTCGTACAAAATATTCGACCCGTGGAGACTGCCAACGACGAGATAACAAGTCTGAACGAGTTTAATCCCGCCACAGATGCTATCGTCAACATTCCTGAGATGGGCAGCAAACTGACCGGGCTGCCAGAACCATGCATCAAAGGGCTGAACGCGCTGGCTTGGGACAGCAACGCCACAATAGAGATGGAACATAAACATCCCGCCAACCTTAATACCCTCACCTACCACAGCCATTGCAGAGCCCCAATGCTGGCCATCTTTAGCGAGATATACTATGCACCCGACTGGAAGGCATACATCGATGGCCAACCTGCCGATTATCTCCGCGCCAACTACATTCTCCGCGCAATGGTTATCCCCGAAGGCGATCACGTCATCGAGTTCCGCAATGAAGCTCCCACCATGCACCAACTGGACCACATCACTCTCATCTGCTCCATAGCCACAGTGCTTATTATCGGTGCCACCCTATTTATCTATTACCGCAAGCGCAAGTCTCAAAACGTCAAAGAAGCATGATTTCAGTTATTCTCTGTACATACAATCGCGACAAGTACATATACAACGTTCTGAAGAGCGTTGCCGAAAACGACTATCCTCACGACCAGTACGAAATTGTGCTGGTGAACAATAACAGCACCGACGGCACCGAGAATGAGTGCCGTCGGTTTCAAGCCGACTATCCCGACATCCGTTTCCGCTATTTCCTAGAAAAAAACCAAGGACTGTCATACGCCCGCAACTGTGGCATTCGAAATGCTCAAGGCGACCTTTTGGCCTATGTAGACGACGATGCCACAGTCAACCCTGAATACCTTAGAACATATTCCGATTTCTTCACACACCATCCCGAAGCAGTCGCCGCCGGTGGTCCCATCCTTCCCGTTTACGAAACCGAGGAGCCCGAATGGATGACCCATTACACCCGACAACTCATTACCGGCAAACTCTTTCTAGGAAATAACCAACGCGAATTCCCGCGTGGAGCCTTCCCTGGTGGCGGCAATGCATGCTACCGAAAAAGTGTTTTCGACACCGTTGGACTATTCAATGTGGAACTGGGGCGCAAAGGCAACAGCCTCATCGGAGCAGAGGAAAAAGACCTCTTCGACAAAATGACCACACACGGCATGCATTTCTACTATCTCCCCAATGCAATACTCTACCACATCATCCCACCCCACAAACTCACCCAGGATTACTTCAACCGCCTCACCTATAGTATTGGCGTTAGCGAACGTTACCGTACACAACAAATCTCGCGCAAGAAATACCTCAACCGCCTGTGCAAAGAGGCTGTAAAATGGGGAGGCACGATAGCTCTGTGGTGCGGATTCGCCATTCGTGGAGAATGCGCCAAAGGAAACAAGCTGGTGGCTTTCCGTAGAAATGTCACACGAGGGTTACTCGGCAAATAAAGTATTGCCCAACATGCCTTTCGATTATTCAATAACTCAGTAATCCGTCCGAATCCGAACTCCGGAAGAGGTCAATTCCTTAAGCAATCTGATTTGTTTGAAGTTTGACTCAGACCCGATTGATTCTAAACATTAGAAACAACTCATCTATAGATAGCCCCACATGAGGTAAAAGAAGCCAACTTTGTAGTCTGTTTTAATTCAATTCCACCCTATACAAGCGCTCACCCCGACTCTGGGCCCTGCGTTTATGATCACCCATAGACCATTTGGGGTCTGGTGTCATAAAATGTTCCCCATACAGAGTTTTCAACCAGTCCACAACTTTTTCAGGCATAAAACATTTAATACCCATAAAATCCTTCTCCTCAAACGTGCTGTATGGAACAGTTCTAACAATGGACGGGAATCCATCAGATGCATTTGCCGTACGCCAGTCTTTTGTTTCGTGGGGAAGGCACAAATCGCAGAACAACTCCCCATTTTCATCCTTGTAAAAATAGTGTACATCAATATGAACTCCCATATATTCAAATTTATCCTCACATATCCTGCCTGTTTCTTTCACATAATACCTTCGAATATGTCGTAAACCATGACGCTGCATAGCATCCAAAAATTTCTGCGATTGTTGGTCTCCCAGCATGCCTGTGTCAAGGTCGCAATCGTATGGAATAAAACCCTTTTCCCTATATGCACCCAATAGGGTACCAAAAGCCAAAAAAAGCTCTGTACCTGCTTCTTTGGCCGCTTTCATGGCTTCGTCCAATGTCTGCAATCCATATTGGGCGAATGCCTTGTTTTGTTTTCTCATCTGGATGTGGTTGTCAACCTTCATCATCTGTTGGTACACACCCAACTTTATAGCGATTTTAACCAATAATTCCCTCATTGTACTATTCTTTCATAAATATTACGAGCATCCAATTCATTCAATGCGATGGGATGATTCTTCAGTCTTACCGGATTAACCGACTGTGATAATATCTCCAAATCTGCTTCTCTTGAAAGAGATTGTGGTCTTTGTAACATAAGTGAATCAACCAACGAACTGAACATCTCCACAGACTCTTCCCTACTCTTGCAATGTAATGTATTAGCTATTTCATCCAACACGTTTTCCAGATGTGCAGTCCCTCTTTTGTCAACACATTTGTTCAAATGTTTTAGCATGTATGGCCATATTTCCCTCATGCACAATGCCACTGCATGTCCGTGTGGCAATTTATACATAGATGTTAGTTTATAGCTAAAGGCATGCGGAGCTGTTGTTTGGGTGATATTGATAGCCTGTCCAGCCAAATTAGCCCCCTCCATCACACGAGCAGAAGACTCTTCATCTCCTTGAAGATAGGCACGCAGATTACCATAAAGCATTTTCACCGCCTTTTTAGATATCGCCTGCGATTGTGGAGTAGAGTTAACAGACCACCACGACTCAATACCCTGGCACAAAGCATCCATCAATGTGCAACGTTTTTGATAGTCGGGCAAAGTCTTCAACACTTTCGGTTCCAAAATAGCATAGTCAGGAATAATACTAATATGATTTACCGATTGTTTGGCTCCCTGGTAGTAAATCACTGCAAACCGTGTGGATTCACTTCCAGTACCCGCAGTAGTGGGAATCGCAACAATTGGTATGCACGTATCAAAACAATCTTGTTCCAAATAGTTTCGGCCATTATCCATTCGGCAGTAAAGCTTTATACACTTTGCCACATCCATACTGCTTCCTCCTCCAACAGCCACAATCGCGTCACAACAATTGTCATTAAACACTCTAACGCCTTCGCAAACACTATCATATTGTGGATTTGAATCGAAATGGTCAAAAAAGACATACTTCTCCAATTGACTTTCGATTGAATCCCTAATATTTAAAAATCCAAACGATGAATCAGCCACCAAGAGAACCTTCTTTACCTTAAGCGTCCCAATGACGTTTTTTAGATTGTCAATTCCAAATAAAATACGTTGCATTCTCAATCATTCTTCAAGTCATCTGATTTTAGAAATCTCATCAGTGCTTTCTTATTTTCAACAGGCGTTGTCGTGGGACGACCAAGATCCTTTCGATTACCTTTTTTAACACGAAACTCTATCAATACTGGACCTTCTTGTGTCAATAGTTCTTTGCATGATTTAAAATCCTCAATCGAATCTACAGTAACCACATGGCGATAACCGGCCGACCGTGCAACACCAGCCAAGTCAATCCTCACAGCCACCGTAGGCTGTCCACCCACCGAGTCGTGAGCACCGTTATTGAATACCACATGAACAAAATTACGTGGTTCTGCACTTGCCACTATAGGCAAATTGCCCATATGCATCAAAGTGGCACCGTCGCCATCAAAACAGTATACTCTCCTTTCTGGCTGGTTAATTGCAATGCCAAGAGCTATCATCGATGCGTGCCCCATAGAACCCACGGTGAGAAAATCACGATGATGTCCCTGTCCCATGGAGGTGCGGTACTCAAATAGTTCCCGACTTATCATACCAGTAGTACTAACTATTACAGCATCATCAGGAAGATACCCTGTCACAGTTTTAATAGCATCCTCACGCGATACTGTAAAGCCATAATCTACTTTATTTTTCAACTCATACGATTCAAAGGTATCTTTCTCAATAACCAATGCGAAAGGCTCGCCTGTTTCTCGTATACTGGACATTGCCTTCTTTATCTGTTGACCGGCTACACTTTCTTCTTTGCTCAACACCTCATAATTCACTCCTAGCACATTCAGCAATCCGGTTGTTATCTTTCCCTGTTTTACATGCTGTGGCTCATCGTGTACCCCTGGACGGCCTCTCCAACCTATCAACAACAGCAATGGAATGTGATACACCTCCTTGTCTATAAGCGAAGCCAGCGGATTTACCGCATTCCCCTCGCCCGAATTCTGCATATAAACACATCCCACTTTCCCTGTCGATAAATGGTAACCTGCAGCCAGTCCTACCGCTCCACCCTCATTGGCGGCAATAATGTGGTGCTTGGCATCCACATTATCAGTTATATATGCACACACATATTTTAGAAGAGAGTCGGGCACTCCCGTATAAAAATCCACTCCCTCACCTCGCAACGACTCCACAAAAAACTGAGCAGTAATCATTTCTTTGTACCAGGTATTAAAGTGAGTATATCTTTAATCGACATGCAATAGTTCTCTGAGGCTTCCAAACTCCGCCCGTGAGTCAAAATCGATTTTGCACAATTGACCATTGCGGGATATGCACTTCTCAACAAGTGATTGGCATAAATCACCACATTAATACCCCACGATGCAAGCTCATCTTCGGTATACTGATTGTATGTGGTCGGAACTGCAACAATAGGTGTGGACATATCTTTCTCGCGGAATTTTGTACAGAATTCCTTTATATCCATACCATCTTTATTTTTGCTATGAATCATTATCCCGTCAGCTCCAGCAGCCACATAAGCCTGCGCACGTTCCAATGCATCCGATACTGGCTTACCGGCAATCAGTGATTCAATTCTTGCTATTATCATAAAGTCATCCGTCACCTGAGCATTTTTCCCAGCCCTGATTTTTGCACAAAACCCTTCAATTGTGTCCTGTGTCTGCACAGCATCTGTACCGAACAGTGAATTCTGTTTCAAACCCACCTTGTCTTCTATGATAACTGCCGAAATACCCAATCGTTCCAATGTTCTAACCGTAAACACAAAATGTTCAATCTTTCCGCCTGTGTCTCCATCAAAAATAACAGGTTTTGTCGTCACCTCCAATGCATCATTTAAGTCATGCAGTCGGGTTGTAACATCCACAGCTTCGATGTCAGGCTTGCCTTTGCTGGTCGAATCGGTCAACGAGCTAGCCCACATTCCGTCAAACTCCTGTTTTACTCCGTTCACCTCAACAAAAGTATTCTCAATGATGAGTCCCGTAAGACCGTTGTGCGATTCCATAATGCGGACAATCTTTTTTGCATTAATCAGTCTGCGCAAACGTTTCATCCTTATCTCTGGCGTTGTACCGATTTCCTTCAACCTCTGATTCATAGCCGTAGACGATATCCCTTGGGTATAGGGTATATCTATCACCTTTCCTCCCCACTGAGCCATTGTTTCTATAATACGTTGACGGGTCTTCTGTTGCACACCTTCTTTCCAATCGTCCCCGTGTACCACATAGTCGGGTTTCAGCTCCAGCAAATTAGGCACATAGTCTAAAGTGGTCTGGGGAACCACTCTGTCCACGCCCTTTATGTTCGACACTATTTCCGCCCGTTGTTCATAGTTCAGATAAGGCAACCTCTTGTAGCTGGCTATGGCAGCATCTGTAAGCACTCCTACAGTCACTGACCCCAATTTGCAGGCTTCCTTGATAATATTGAGATGTCCTGGATGTATCATATCAGCACTCATACCGACATATACCTTTTTCCTCTCCATAGTATTATTCATTTTTCGTTACACATTCAGATGTTATTCTTTACAAATGCAAAGGTACATTTTTTTTTTCAATTAATCACTTTTTAAAATTAATTTACTATCTTTGCATTATGAAGAAACCATTATTACTCATATTGACTATATTGTGTATCAGCAGCATAAATAATTCTTTTGCACAAACACAAAACACTACTGGTACTGATTTTTGGCTCACTTTCATGGATAATATCGATACAACTCCAGGGCCTCAAACCCTTAGTATTTTTGCCAATTCCATAAATCCTTGCACTCTCAACATCACCAATCCTAATACCGGATGGAGCAGTTCGATGACTATTAACCCAACTGGCACCAATCGTCTATACATTCCCACATCCCAGGCTTTCAATACCAACTCAGGCAGAATACAAAACACCGGTCTACATGTAACCTCCACCGACACCATCTCGCTTTTTGCAATCATACAGGGGTATCCGAATCTGGACTACACAAACATTATCCCTACCTCCATGCTGCGCTCCAACTATATTATTCAAACCTATCCCTCCGCACACTACTATAGCGAATTTGTCATTGTTGCCGCAGAAGACAATGTAACCGTGACCATTCAACAACATGGCAACTCTATTGATGGACATCACGATGGCCAAACATACAATGTAACTATAGCACACGCCGGTCAAGCCTATCAGGTTCAAAGCACAACCCCGGGCGACTTGTCAGGAACAATTGTCACAGCCCAAAATGGCAAAAAAATAGCCGTCTTCAATGGCGATGCCTGCATTTATATTCCCAATACAAACATTCGCCCCAGTTGTGATCATGTAGTCGAACAGGCTGTTCCAACCGAATACTGGGGAACCAAATTCATTGTACCCAGTTCCGACATCTCTTTTTCCGATTATGTTCGAATCACTGCACTCAACGACAACTGCGTTATCTCTGTCAACGGCAATAACATAACAACAATCAATCAGACTGAGACATACGAGTATGTTATGTCCAACAACATCGACTACATCGAAACAAGCGAACCAGCTATGGTTTACATCTATTTCCCGAGCACCAATGGTGCAGGCAACGGCGACCCATCTATGACCACAATCCCTCCTATCGAGCAGAGCATTAAAGGTATCAATTTCCCAATCATCAACACTTCCAACATCTCAAGTCACTCTGCCAACATCATCTGCCCAACCTCTGCCACCTCCCATATCCGCATAGATGGAAACTATGCCACTTTTACTCCCTTACCTAACGCCCCGAATTACGCTCATCTCCGGCAACCCCTTATTCCTGGACCTCACTCCATTTATTCAACCGACACTTCCGGTTTTATTGCCTGCATTTACGGTTATGGTCCTCGTGTCAGCTATGGCTACACATTGGGCTATTCCAACAGAATCATCACTCCCATCATTCCCGAAGTTCAATTAACCATCAACAATTTCCCAAGCACCGATTTCCCCAACGGGATGAATCTCTGTGAAGGCAACTCGTCCACCTTCCAAATCAATTGTGATGGAACAATCGACAGTGTCAGATGGTCCGTCTCCGACGGATTCTCCCAGACAACCAATCCCTTTATCTATACATTCAATACCATTGGAGATTATACTCTTTGTGCAATAGTCAACTACAGAGCCAATGAAACAGACCAAACAAGCTTCACCGACACCCTTTGCACTACGGTTCACATCCATCCCAACTACACTACAACTGTTTATGACACCTGTGTCCAAAATCAAACACCCATTCACTTTGGCGACAGTTCCTTTTTCAACGATGTTGATGGGGTTCAATTCCATTTTATCAGCACAAAGGGATGCGACAGCACTATTTATTATCACTTAAAGGTTTGGCCGAATTCTGAAACTCACTACGACACGACTATATGCGACACCCTGCTTCCTTTCCTGTGGAATGGCTTCATCTTCTCTTACGACAGCTCAATCACTCAACTTAATACCGACGTTCATGGTGCAGACAGCTCAATTGTCTACTCTCTTTCAACCTATCATTGCCCCCGAACCCCAGTTCTTCCTCCTGAGCCTCATTTCGACACAGTCAATATTTGGGCACCCAACATATTCACTCCCAACCAAAACAGCAATCAAGTATTCCGCATCTTTCACACCAATAATATATTGGAAGCGGACGTTGTGATATATCATCGTATGGGTGTTTTTCTAACACGATTTGATGGACTCACACAATTTTGGGACGGCACACACAATGGAAAAGACTGCCCCAGCGGAACTTATGTGTACAAAATACGATACAAGACAACCTCTTCACCCAAAGAAACACTCTATCTCTTTGGTTCAGTAACACTGATACGTTAATTGTCAATCATTCATATCCTGACCGAAAGAATGCCCATCAGGAAATAGTTCACGAGTGCAAGTCTTCCTTAAAGGTTATCTTGCGGTTTTGTTCTTCTCCTTCCACGATGTGGATTTTCACTGTGGGCATATATCTTTTCACTACACCGCAGTCGTCTGTTGCCCGGAAATTTGGGTCTTGCAGCGCACATTGGTAGGCATCCCTTATCAACGGCAGGCGGAATGCCTGTGGTGTCTGAGCACGCCACATAGTGTTGCGTTCCGGTATCCGGGTCACAATCTTCGAAAGCTGCGAGTCAAAGGTCTGAAACACCTCCCACACTGTGTCGGTTGAAGGAATGGCAACCCCCACCGCCTCGAAATGGTTCAAAGCCTCCACCACTCTTCCTATCACCTTCTGCGACACCCATGGGCGTGCCGCGTCATGAAGCAACAAGTTGGTGTCGTCGGGGTAATCAATATAGGCATCTATCGCGTTCAGGCTCGACATATACCGCTCGCTTCCTCCGTCAATCAGTTTCGTCACCCGCTTCCACTTATTTTTCAACACTATCTGCCGCATGTGTTCCATCCATTCGGGATGCACCACTACGGCAACCTCATCAATCATTTCGGCACAATCAAAAGCGTCGATGCAACGCTCTATAACGCTGCGACCCTCTATCTCGACAAACTGCTTGGGTATATCACCTCCTACCCTTGTACCGGTCCCTCCGGCCAAAACAACAGCAATATTCATAGTTGAAAAATACAGTATCTCTTTTGTCAATAACTACTCCCAGCCACATCACTGCTCGGGTTCCGCAGTCTCAACATCCTGCACCAAACGCACCGAGAATCCGTTGGCGCGCGAGGCCGACTTGACCTGCGGCAAATACGAGTCGACCAACAAATAGAGCGACTCGCCAGTCTTCTTGCTGTTCGACGAGGTCATCCAATAATGGCATATCGTTGCGCCGCCCTGCGACTCCGTGCCCAGGCGTTTCACCTCCGAGGGCAGGAATATGGCCCCGGCAGCCTCCAGTTTTGCCCACTTCTCTTCGTTGCACACATTCACATAATCCTCCTTGGGGCCGGTTTTCAGATACACCCCCTTCGGACTTTTCCAATTGTCGGGCAGCAATATAAGGCCGTACTTTCCTTCCACATAGGCCAAAGCGTAAAGCCTGCGGGCATGCGGACGCTTGCTCAAAAGGTAGGTCCATTCGTCGAGCGACATAGTGCGCCAACGCAGTCCCCCATCGGTTGGCAACCCACAAAAGGTGCCCCAATCCACAAAAGAGTAGTCCGAGGCCGACTCAGAATAATTCTCCGGGCTGAGTGCCGTTCCCCAACCAAACAGGTCTATCCAGCCTTTATATCGTCCGTTGGCAAAATAGGGTTCCCAACCCTGCACCTGATTCTGCTGCGGCGCAAACCGCCAAAGGTGTGTTGTGGGTTGATACTGAAGATTGCCGGGCGAGAAACGCACCTGACGCTGCGGACCTACCGAAAAGAGTCCTTTGCCCTTGGCGTTGCTGTCGGCAGGAGCAGCTTGAGCCATCAGTCCAACCGATGCAGCGACAAAAAGCATAACAAAGAGTTTTTTCATCGTCGTTTGTATTTGGAATAACAATAACAGCCTTGAGCCTACCATTTTATTTGCGCTGCAACAACGCAAACAGCAATGCAACCCCAACCATCACCAGCAGCTGAATGGTCCACGGAGTGGAAACCAATACTGCGGGAGCAAGTATGACAGCCTTCAGTGCATAATAGACCATCTTGCCGCACAGCATGGCTGCAACCACAGCCGTGAAACGTCCGGCCACACTAGCCGATGCAAAACCCCAACGGCTCTGCAACAGTGTAAATACCGATACCAACGTCAGCAATTCCGCCCCCATACAAAGGGCTTTGGCCGGTGTGGGCATACCCACAGCCAGCATCGACACCAACGGTAGAAGCACCGCAAGCAGAAAAGCGTTGCGGCGGTCGTTCACCAGCAGCATGCCAGTCATAAGCACAATCAGCATAGGATTAAGCTGATAGAGAGGCACAGCAGCCAGGTGTGACAGCGTGGGCACCAAGCAGGCAACAGTAATCAATACAACATCAATAAGCGCAGTGCGCCAAAGGGATTGAGTTTTAACAGCGGTAGTATTCATAATAGAATCAATTTATGCATTTAAAATGCAAAAATACATTTTTTTTTTGAATTAGACGTTTTTCTTTCACATTTCACCCCCACAATCCTCCCAATCCATTCACCTCAAAGCAGCTACAAATCCAACCCACGCCCTCCATTTCGTTAGCCCATCACTGTTCAGACCCAGAAATAACAACAACAGTCCCCTACCCCACCCGCACCAACACTAATCACGAACAGCATTACATTACCGCCTCACCAATGCATGAATCGGGGATAGAATAGAAAGGAACCAAAGTGGCATTGTACACGATTATCCCAAATAGGTCGAAAGTAACATTCCAATTCGCTGTGGCTCCGCTATTTCTTCGCTCCACCGCCACTACTTTCACATCACTTCAACGCCATTTCTACACTCTAAAAGCGTCGAAATAGCGTTGAAGTAGCGTTGAAATAGAGAACCTTCAGCGAACCTACAGCGAAGGTGCAATTTGAGGGTACAAGACAGACAAAGCTACAGAAAAGTAACGGCATAGGGGGCAGGGACATTCTTGCAAACGCTTGGCACACAAACACTATTGCTGTCAATGGTTCCATAACAACACAAAAAAGAAGAACCATCGAAAAAAAGGGGTCGAGAAATAGTTTTTTTTTCATATCTTTGCAATGCTTAAAATATGTACGCAACATGAATAAATGGTTAAAAATCAGCCTGATTGTTTTATCCAGTCTGATTGGGTTTATATTATTGGTTCTATTGTTCGGAACGCTGTTCGGAGGATGCGTCGCCAAAAGCTATGTCAACAACCACACCGAAGACATCCTGGGACGTCGCGGAAGTGTGGAGCATGTGGGCATGAATCTTTTCACCGGACATGTGGCAGTGAACGGCTTGGCCATATACGAGGACAACGGCACCGACAAGTTTGCCGGCTTCGACACATTGGATGTGGACATTTCGCTGCTGCGTCTGCTTGGCCAGACGGTATATCTGCGACATATCACCCTGTCGGGTCTGGATGTACGGGTGCTGCAAAACGGCTCGCGGTTCAATTTCAGCAGCATGCTGGAATTTCTCCAAAGCGACACCACCGAAACCGAAGAGCCGCAGGACACCACTCCGAGCCCGTGGGTAATCAGCCTTCACAATATCCGTTTCTCGAACGGCCGGGCGAACTACCACGATGTGCAACGGAACAGCAATTGGGGCTTCAAGGACCTGGATCTCCATGTGCCCGACTTCTCGATTGGCGGGTCGGAACAGACCGATGCCGGTTTGACGCTGGAGTTTGAAAACGGAGGCGTTCTGCAAGCCCAGGCCTTTATTGACGGCCGTACAAGCGATTTCGACATCTCGGTGGGACTGGACCATTTCGAACTGGACCAGATAAAGCCCTATATTGTCAATGTGGCCTACATTGACCGGCTGCAAGGACACTTGAAACTGAATGCCAATGCGAAAGGCAATCTTGCCGACTTTGCCAACGCGGCCATCGCCGCCAAAGTGAATCTCGACAATGTGGACATCCGCGACCTCAGCCACATGTCGGTGGCCAGCATGAACCACTTTGCCGTAGACGTCAAAAAGATAGTGCCCGCACAGAATCTCTACGACATCAACAGCATTGAAATAAATGGCTTGAAAACTCGCTATGAGCTCTTCGACGACAGCACCAACACTTTTTCGAGGTTGCTGGCACCAAGCACCTCCGCCACCGACTCTGCCTCCTTGCAGACCGACAGCGTAGAGGCTCCTGCTCCCGAGGCCGACACCGTCCCCGCGCCGGAATTGAAACTGCGTGTGGGACACCTTGCCCTGCGCGATATGGCGTTCACCTTTGCCGACCACACTTTGAAGGACGACTTTGTGTTCCCCATCACCGACATCAAGATTGAGGCCGACGACATCAGTTCGAGAGGCAACAACAACGCCCGCGTGTTTGCCAAAATGCCCAACGGCGGTGTGACAATGGTGAAATGGGCAGGCAACATCAACCACTGGAAGGAGATGCAACGCCTCAGCGTAAACATCAAGGGACTGCACATCACAGACCTCAGCCCCTATATGGTGGAGTATTTCGGAATGCCCTTTGCCGACGGCGTGTTCAGCTTCAGCAGCATCAATACCATTAATCACAGCCAACTGAACGGCAAGAACGAAATTGACATATACAAACCCGAGTTTGGCGAGAAACGCACCGACGTGAAGCCCCGCCTCCACCTGCCCGTGCGCGCTGCTTTGTATATCTTGAAGGACAAGGACGAGAAAGTGAACCTCTCTGTGCCCGTGAGCGGCAACGTGGACAATCCCAAATTCAGCTACATGAAGATGGTGTGGAAAACGCTGGGCAACTTAATAATTAAGGTAGCCACCTCGCCGGCACGCCTACTGGGCAGCGATGCCTCGGTCAACGAGAACGGAGAAGTATTTATAGAGGTGGATATGGAAGAACCCTCTTTCACGTCTGAGCAGCTCTACCAAATCGACCAGCTGGCCGAGATAGCCAAGAATGACGAGTTCCTGGTGCTCAGCATGGAGCTGCAAGTGCGCAACGCCAAAGACTCTGTGAGCCACCAACGCCACAACAACATCCTGCAGCACCATCTGGTGGGACTAGGTGTGCCCGAAAAGCAGATTGAGATTACCACCGCCCAGCCCAACCGCGACGTTAAGAAGGAGGGATATGTGGTCGCCACACGCTATAAGGAATAGCCCCACTGCAACACTTTCAAATGTATAACAATCATAATAATAATACCATGAAACACATATTACTGACTGCAGCAATGATAATGGTCGCCATCACCTCTGCTGCCCAGACCCTGAGCCAACAGCAAGTGTACCAAAACAGTTTGGAACAGGCCGCCATTATCGCCCATAAACAAAATCCGCATTTGCAGCTTGTTGCCATTCCCGATGTGGAACACCTTTATGTGTACAACATCGCGGGAGGTGGCTTCATAGTTGCCAGCGGCGACGCAAGGGCTTTGCCCATATTAGGCTATTCCACCACCGGAACAGTAGACCCCGGCAACATGCCGCCGAACCTGAGAAACTGGCTCGCCCTGTATGAGGAACAGCTGCAAGAAATCGAGGCATCGGGGGTCACCGTTCTGCCCGAAACCTCCCTGCAACCCAAAGATGGACTGCCCGACTCGGTGCCTGCCTTGATTACTTCGGAATGGAACCAATACCGCTATGGCTACAACAGCCAAGTGCCCTACGACAGCACCTATGCCAACGACAGCACTATGGCCAAGTTCGACAACCACCCCACCGTGGGTTGCGCGGCTTTGGCCATGGGCCAGATAATGCGCTACTGGCAGTTTCCCCAACACGGCTACGGCGCCAGCCACTACGACCTCAGCCAAAGCTCGGAGTGCTGGCACTACGGCACCGTCTCGGCCGACTTTGCCAACACAACCTACAACTATGCATTGATGCCCGATAAATTGTCCACTTCCAGCACGGAGCAGGAGGTGGACGCTGTGGCCAAACTGTTGGCTCACTGCGGAGTGGCCAGCATGATGAAGTACAATTCCGATTGTCAGGGCTCGTCGGGCACCACAATCACCAACTCGGCCATCGGCTTGCAACGCTTCTTCCACTACAACACCGACTACACCATTGGTTATGCCCGATACATAGGCGAAAGCAACTGGAGACAGATGCTTAAAACCGACCTTGCCGCAGGCCGCCCAATATTTTACACCGCAGTTTCGGCTGCCCATGGTGAAGAGGGTATTGTTGAAGGGGGGCACGCCTTTATCCTCGACGGCTACAACAACGAAGACTATTTCCACATCAATTGGGGCTGGAACGGGACAGGCAATGGCTACTACAGCCTTTCGGCACTGAGGCCCACACCACAATTCAACTTTTGCGAAAGCCACTCGGCCATTCTAAACCTGCACCCCGACACCAATGCACGCGGCGAAATAGCCCAGGCTTCGGATCTTAGCATGTCCGCTCCCTACTTCACTACCGATTCGCGCTTGTCGGGTTCCTACAAAGTCACCAACATCGGCGATGGCGTGGCCGATCTCTATATGGGTGTGAACATATACACCCTTAGGGGGCAATTCATGGGTTGTGTGGACGGACGGCACCTGCATCTCCTTCCCGGCGACACTGCCGTGTGCCGCTTCTCTTATCCCCTGTCACTTCAACCGGGTAGCTACCAAGCCGTGATGCAATACAGCGACCAGCCGCTATATGCCGGAATGGACGAGGATATTTCATTGATGCATTATGACTTGACATACAATTCATACATAACATTTGATGTGGTTGAAGGCCCTATAGACCAAACGCTGACCAATCTTGTGATATTTGTGAGATTTGCCGACGACTATGAAATCTTCTACTCTTTCCCCAGAATCGACAGTATGTTCAACACATCGGAGGGCAGTGTAGCCAAATTCTTCGAAGCCTCATCCTATGGTCATATCCATTTCAACACCGTGTTTGCCAACCAGGTCTATGACAGCAGGATCATATCTTATGTCGACACAATGCCAAGAAACTATTTCCGGCCTTATAGCGAGGACAACCCGATAGGGTACACCATCCCCAACCCAACGATAGGCATTTCCATGCGCGAGGCTGAACTGATTGACCGCGTGATGCGTTATGTCGACCAGCACCACCTTGTGGACTCCACAGTGAATTTAGACGGCAACGGCGACGGGAAAATCGATAACGTGTCGCTGATTATTAAAGGTAACCTCGATGGATGGGGCGAGCTGCTGTGGCCACACATGGGGTTCTTCCCCCACGACTCGGTGGGACACATCGTTACAATCAACGGCAAACGCTTAGATGCCTTCAACTTCGAGTTTGAGGGCTGCGGTCCTGACCATTTCGACGTACAAACATTCTGCCACGAGATGGGACATTCGCTGGGGCTGCCCGACCTCTACCATTACCACAATTGGACAGAGCACACCCCAGTTCCTTGGGACATTATGTGTGGAGCGATGGTGCAGCATTCGGCCATCTATAAATACAAGTTCATGCATGTATGCGATGCACCGCGTCAGATAACCTAGGACGGCACCTACACCATCAACAGCGTGGGCAGTTCGGAAAGCAACAATCTGTACTACATCAAATCAGCCATCGACAGCAACCAGTGGTTCACTATCGAATACCGCGACTTCAACGACCCCTTCGAAAGGCTCATCCCCACAAGAACACTGCTTATGGGCCGTTGGATGGACACTGTCCCAATTGATTACCACTACGGAGGCAACGCCGAGTTCGACTTTTACACCCATCCAAACGCATACTATACCTTCCGTTCGCACAGCAGAATCGACACTTTGGAAGGCCATACATATGCTGGCACTATTTTCAACAGTGAGATTGGCAGGACATATTTCGGTCCCTCTTCCGACCCCCATCCATTTCTGGCCGACGGAACTCCCGAAACTTCTTTCGAGATATACGACATTAGCGAGAACGGGAACACCTGCACATTCTCCGTGCGTTTCCTGAATCAAGGAATTGAACCCTCCTCCACCAGCTTGAACGCATTCACGCTCTACCCCAATCCCGCACATGGACAGGTCACCATCGAACCCGACAACCCCATCCAGCCCTATAGCGTGGCGATATTCAATACCCTAGGCAAACAGGTATGGCACACCGACGGTGCGACTGGCAAGGTACTCTTCGACACTCAGAGTCTGCCGGGAGGAGTCTACTATGTCACCTTCACTTCGCAAAACAAATCCACCACAACAAAACTGACAGTTGAATAACAATCGAAACATAATCCTAATACTTAAAAGACTAACACAACTATGGGATTAACAAAATGGATAATAACCGGCCTTGGCTGGGCGACTATGGGCCCCATCGGTGGCATATTGGGATACATTCTGGGCGCCACCATCGAGAAAGGCTTCTCTGGTAGCATCGGCAGCGGTTCAGGCAATTACGACAGCGATGACTATGGGTCGCGACGTGGCCGTTTCCACAACACCGGTACTCAGGAAGACCTCAATGTGGCACTGCTGATTCTGATTGCCTACATCATGAAAGCCGACGGTGAGGTGCGCCGCTCCGAACTTGAATATGTCAAGCGATTCCTCTTGAACAACTATGGCGAGGAGAAAGGCAAAAACTATCTGCTATTGCTGCGCGATATGGTGAAACCCACTACCAATATCGACATCAACAGTGTTTGCTCCCAGATCAAGCAGAACACCGACTACACCACACGCTACCACATGGTGGACTTCCTCTTCGGTTTGGCAGTGGCCGACGGCTCGTACAGCAATGCCGAGAACAACGCTATCAAGGCCATAGTCCGTGGTTTGGGCATCAACACGAACGACTTTGTGTCGATGTTCTACCGTCATGTCAACACAAATAACGGAAACAGCTACAGCAATTACCAGTCAGACTATTCAAGTTATTCCGGATACTCCAGCGGCGGCAGGTCATCTTATTCCGAACCCAAGAAAGACCCCTACAAGGTTTTGGGTCTGGAGCGTTCGGCCACCGACGAGGAAATCAAGAAAGCCTATCGCCGTCTGGCCATGAAATATCATCCCGACAAGGTGGAAGGCCTCGGCGAAGAGGTAAAGAAAAACGCCGAAGCACAGTTCCGCGAAATCAACGAAGCATACGAACAAATCAAAACCGCCCGCGGAATGAAGTAATTCCGCGGACGGTCCTAACGAGTGGCACTATGCTGCATTCTTGCCAGCTAAGTGCCTCCAAGCTTTATCAATTGCCGAATTTTGCCACCCCTGCCCCATTAGCTTTAGCGGGTTGACATTTATACAGCTCGCTCTGTATCTGGGTGCGGATATTCATTTGTGCCAACCTGTTAGGTGACGAGTTTGGATACACCCTGTTCGACAGAAACACATATATCATATCGTACTCCGGATCCACCCAAACCATAGTTCCCGTAAACCCGGTATGTCCATAGCTTTGCTTTGTGGCTTCGTCGCAGGCACTTCCGCCAGTCCCATGCAGCAAAGGCTTGTCAAATCCCAATCCCCTGCGGCATCCCTGGTTGGTATAGTAGCGTTGGTTGAAACGCTCAATGGTCTCTTTCTTCAGATAGCGTCGGCCATCCAGCTCCCCTCCATTGAGCAACATCTGCAATATCTTGGCCAAATCGTCGGCCGTGCTGAAAACTCCGGCATGCCCCGACACTCCGCCCAGGGCATAGGCATTCTGGTCATGAACCACACCCCTCAGCAATCGGTTGCGATACACCTTGTCCAGTTCCGTGGGAGCTATGCTGTTGCTGTCAATGCCATGTTCCAATGGGTTATACAGCGTGTGGCACAATCCCATTGGTTCATAGAAATGGCGTTTCACAAATATGTCCAGTCGCTGTCCCGACACTTGCTGCACCAGCTCGCCTAGCAGTATGAAACCCAAGTCGCTATACACATATTCTGTCTTCGCCAGCAATGGTGTGGCAACTATTTGTTTTATCACACTCTCCTTGGGGTCGTCGCTATCCTTGGCAGTCATCCAGTACGAGTCAAAAGCCTTCAACCGCGCCATGTGGCTCATGGCCTGCCGTATGGTAATTGACTCCTTGTCTGTACGTTTCAGATATGGAAGATAGCGGCTCAACGGGTCATCCAGCTTCACCTTGCCGGTCTCGACCAGTTTCATCAATGCCAAAGTAGTGGAGACCATTTTGGACACCGAAGCGATGTCATACATAGTGTTCATGTCCACCTTTGGCGAATTGGCATCGTAGGTCTGTCTGCCGTATGCCTTGCGGAACAGTATCTTACCATTCTGCATGGCAAGGACTTGGCATCCCGGGAAAGCCCGTTTCTCAATGCCATCCTGCACTATGCTGTCTATCTTTCCGGCCATCACCAACCGCAATCCCCGCATCAACTGGCCGCAACGGATGCTGTCCTCCACCGTAGGCACATGCCATTTCTGTGGCTGCAAGTCGGCACACCCGTGATAGAACTTCGCCCTCAACACCCGACGGCAGCGCATTTCTATCAGCTCACTCAAATCCTTGTCCTGAATAGCAGCCTCATATATCTTCTGTATGGCGGCGGGCACATCGGGCGGCAGCAGCAGTATGTCCGAGCCTGCCATCAAGGCCGCCAGCGACTCGTTGCCGTCGCTATAATATTTTGTCACACCCTTCATGTCCAATCCGTCTGTAATTACCATCCCCTTAAAACCCAATTCCTTTCTCAAAAGGTCGTTCACCACACTCTCCGACAACGAAGTGGGATGATTGGGTCTCTTCTCAAGGGCATTCACTTGCAGATGTGCCGTCATCACGCCCTCCACCCCTGCCTCTATCAGGCGGCGGAACGGCAGCAAATCCACCGTGTCCATATAGACACGGGTATGGTTTATCACCGGAAGGTCGAAATGACTGTCGGTCTCCGTATCGCCATGACCGGGAAAGTGTTTGGCCACCGCCATCACACCCTGGCTCTGCACTCCTCTCATGTATTGTATGCCCAAGTCGGCCACCCGCTGCGGCACCTCACTGAACGAACGTACCCCAATCACCGGGTTGTTCGGATTGCTGTTCACATCCACCACAGGGGCAAAGTTCACATGTATTCCCATATTATGGCACTGCCTCCCTATCTCCTTCCCCACATCATACAGCAGCGTGTCCATTTCTTTGGGAAGCAAGCCGAAATCCGCATTATAGGGAAACGAGTAGCAGTCCTTCAGCCTCATTCCCAGTCCCCACTCGGCATCGATACACACCAGCAGCGGCACCTTGCTCAAACTCTGATAGCGCTTGATTTGTGGCAGGGTTTTCTCGGCCATACCCACAAAAAAGCACACTCCGCCCACCTCGGTCTCGCGAAGCACCTGCTCGAAATTCCGCTGTGCCTTGCTGTCCATGTCCAACGGCACCCGTATCACCATCAGCTGCGCTATCTGCTGTTTCAGATCCAGATTCTTCATCACCGAGTCCACCCACGCGGTGGCCAATGCTGGTTTCGAATGCTTTATTGTAATCATCTTGCCGTGCATTTTCTTTGCCGATTTCTTCATCCCACGCACCTGTCCATAGCTCACTCCCATTCCCGTCAACACAACCAGAATTCCTATTATCAATATACTTTTCTTCATATTCCTCTCTCTATCGATGTTCTACAACTATCTTTTCATTTAAAATGTTTGCCAGTGTCTCTTTAATTCAGCCAATGTCTCGGATTTTGAAACACTTGGTTGCACCATATCATGAAAGCAAACTCGGAAGTCGACTCTTCGCCCTGAGTCACCTTGCCTATGGTCTGTCCACCTGTCACCTTGCTGCCGCTTTTCACCGTCACATTGTCAACTCCGGCATACACGGTAAGATATGAGCCATGTTTCACCATTATCACACTTCCTTTGCCGTATGGCGAGGCCTTCACTGCCACCACAGTGCCGTCAAACACTGCGCGCACCGATGCCCCGGGGGTGCAATTCAGGAATATACCCAGACTTCTGTTCTCTCCGCCCGACTCGCGTCTCACCAGTCCGTACTCTTGCGACACCGATTTATAATACACCGGCCAAGGCAGTTTTCCCTTGTTCTTCACAAAATCGGCCGACGCAGCGTCGCTATACACTTTGCCCGGTTTTTCCGTGCTTCCCGAAACGTTGCTCTTGCCTTTGCCCGACGATGAGGAGCCCGAGCTCTTCGCCACCTCGGCACTCACCATTTGCTGTATTTGCTGCTGCAGTTGCCGTCTCTGCTGCTCTTTTTTCTTGATTTGCTGTGCCAGTTGCTTTTCGTCCTGCTGGCTCTTGTTCAGATTTGATTGGTGTTTCTGCTGCTCGCGCGACAGAGCGTCTTTCTGTTTCTTCTCCTGAGCCAACAGCGATTTTTTCTCGTTTTTCTGCCGCTGGAGGTCCAACGTCATGTCTTCAAACAGTTGCTGCTTGCGCTGAATCATTGTGGCCTGATGGCGTCTGTAGCGGGAATACTCGTTGAAGTATTTCAACTTCAGATAGCTGATATTGTAGTTCTCGCTGTCGTACAGCAATGCCGACGGATTGACATTATAGCTCAACCCATACAACACATTCACTATATGGGCATACTCAGCCTTCATGCTGTCCAGCTGGCTGCGCACCGTTTTTATCGAATCCTCTGTGCGCACAATCTGGCGATCCAACATATTCATCTGCCCGTTGATATTATCAATCAGCCGGTTGCGTTCGTTTATACGTTTCTTTATCAACTGTATCTGGGCAGTTGAGTTCTTTGTATTCTTCTTAGCCTTGCTCAGTTCGGATGTGAGCCGTGCTATTTCCTTCTCAATTTTTGCCTTCTCGCGCTCCATCTGCTTCTTGTTCTGTCCGTAGGCAGGGGCAGCAAGAAACAGCACTACCAGCACAAAAGCAATCAGTTTGTTGGTCGACATGACAAAAGACAGATGTTTATTTTTTGTTCTCACAGTGTTTTTCCACTCGCGGCACCCGGCAGCTCCCATCGCCTCAACCGGCATGTGCCCCGACATTGATACTTGCATTATCAAAGCAATGTTGAAAAGTCGAAAAGCCGCCACATACGCAACAACCTTTCAACTTTTCAACATTCATTTATCCATAGTTCCTACTCCCAGTTCAGAATACGCTTGAAGTCATACTCTTCGGGATTGGGCAGATACTTCTTCGCTGCCTCGTAGTCGGCCGGAGTAATGTAGTCCATGATGTCGTTGATATACGACTGAACCTTGTTCGAATTCACATTCACAAGTCTGGGCGGAATCTTGCCGGTCACAGGGTCTTGCAGGTCTTTCAAATACAGCGGCTTCACATTGCCCTGATGGTCGGAATACACCATACATCCGGTGCAGCCCTGGTTGTAGAGCGTATGCACTCCCATACCCATCAGCGAGCAGTAGGTCAAATCGAAAGCGATGGGAGTATGGCAACGAATCTCGTAGCCCACCTCCACCGGGCGGCTCTTCACCTTCAGTCCCAGCTGTTTCACCTTGCGCTCCAGCAGGTCGTTGAATATATGTGCTTTCGACACCTTGCCAAGTTCCGGATGTCCATGCTCGTCATAGCTGAAATGGATACCCGAATTCTTTATCTCTTCATCCGAAAGGCTGTGGAACACACCCTCCGAAATCATGGCAGCGCCATAATTGATACCCATCAGCTTGCGCTTCACTATGCACGAGACCACCAGGTTGATAATCTTCTCCACGGTAATCTCCGTCTTGTTGAAAAACTCGGGTATCACCACCATCGGGTAGTGGCAGGCACCGGCAATGCCCAATGCCAGATGGCCGGCCGAGCGGCCCATGGCCGAAACCACAAACCAGTTCTCCGAAGTGCGTGCATCCTCCATCACGGCGGTGCAAATCACCGTACCCTGTGCCTTGGCACTGTTGTATCCGAAAGTGGGCGAGCTGTTGGGCAGCGGCAAGTCGTTGTCAATGGTCTTGGGCACATGGATATTGGCAATAGGATAGTGCTTGTCGGCCAAGAACTTGGCAATGCGGTTGGCGGTCGATGCAGTGTCGTCGCCTCCCACTGTCACCAGCAACTTAATATCGTTGTCCTTGAAGAGGTTCAAGTTGAAACGTTTCTCGAAATCCTCGTCAGTGGGTTTAAAGCGGCTCATCTTCAGAATGCTGCCGCCCTTATTGAAAATCTCGTCGGCCACCAGGAAATCGATATCCTGCATACGTGGGTTCTCGGTAAACAGCGAGCTGTAGCCGCCATGCAGCCCTATCACTCTATAACCGTCACGAAGAAATGTCTTGGCCACCGAGGCCACCACTGTGTTCATTCCCGGGGCAGGACCGCCACCGGTCAGGATTGCAATACTTTTCATGTCGTCATGTTTTTGTCTGCGGTCACAGCCCCTCACCTGCGTCATGTGGAGTCGGGCACGGTGGCTGTTGCCGTATGGATTATTATTCTGTGTTTTTTGTTTATATTGTTATCTACAACAAACGGGTGCGTCTCCCCGTCTTTCACAGACAAAAAACGCCGCTCGTTTGCTCCATAATAATTTTTGCAAAGATACGATTTTTTTTCAATCCGTTACAAAAAATAATTCTATTGTTTCAATATTTCCATTATATCCTCCGGACTGAAAGCAAAAATCACCGGTTTACCCGCCCTCGGCGAGGCATACTGAAACACCAGCGTCACTCCCTCGTCGGCCAGCAAAGCCATATATTCCTTCGAATTCTCTGCAACAAACGTCGACGCTATATTGCCGCGCAGCACCTGCTGCATCTCTGCGTCGTGCTCCAGATTCAGCATCGCCAGCTCCGAAACGCTATAATAATATGTCACCACCCTCATTGCCGTGTCGAACACACAACTGTCCATCACCGTCACGTCGTCCACCTGCTGGGGACATTGGCTGTTCAACTGGTCAAACCCAAGCTTAAACTGGTATATCAGGCTCTGCACATTACCACCCTCCTCGCCAGCCTGTTCCGGCCTGTACATTTCAATGAACAGTTCCCAATCCATAGGCTTGATATCTATCTTCACCGTGTCCGTATGCGACTGGTTGTAGTATTGATACTGCAACGTCACCTTACCCCTCATGGCCTGTTCCACCACATCTACCCTGTCCAGGTCGGCTATTAGTGACTTCATCCGTTCCAACCTCATCGAATCGGTGTTGCCCACAGTTCGTTTCACCTTGCCCGCCCACACTTGGTCCGGAAACTCATATTCAATCACAAAAAGGTCGCTATCACTACTATACCATGCATTTTTCAGCACCTCCATACCTTTCACCGTCTCGCGTGGCAGCAGTTTCTGCATCTCTACGGCCAGCTGCACAAACCACTCTTCGGGCGACATCGGAAGCATCTGCTTCATATCCTCGGCCGAATATCTGTATTGGGCGGAAACAGCCCCATTCCTCGACCACAAGTTCAGCCTCAGTTCAAAGCCATTGTCCACAAGGGGTTTCAGCGTCCAT
>JAEEGL010386282.1_pt1 | contig 100370 bp, 62 predicted proteins | sample 9134231 | NCBI WGS metagenome assembly JAEEGL01 (sample SAMN16246548, study PRJNA631951) | gut metagenome | biome: gut microbiome; feature: rumen; material: fiber-attached | host: Bos | place: Iran: Karaj | collected 2018-10 | reverse complement strand
TCTTGACACGAACACCCAATATCAGGTTCGGATTTATGGCGACTGCAACGGGGAGACAACGGCGACACAGACCCTCACGTTCACTACCAGAAGCATTCAGGAATGCCTGCAGTCGAACACTACAGCAGAGGTTACTTCCAGTACTAATACCACAGCTTATTATATTCCGTGCAATAATTATTACAACTATACTTATTCGCAACAGATCTTCACTCCTAGCGAGGTTTCCACCACGCCGACATTGCTAACAGGCATTGAGTTCCAATACAGTTATTCCTCTGCGACGACCCAAAAGACAGATGTGGATATCTATCTGGCACATACGACGCTCAATTCATTCGCTTCCACCACATCCTGGGTTCCCATCTCTTCTGCGCAATTGGTGTATAGCGGCAACTTGAACTGCTCTTCTGGATGGAACACCTTCACATTTGACAATCCTTTCAATTATAATGGACAAGACAATCTGGTTGTGATAGTGGATGACAATTCAGGCCATTATAATGGTAGTTCCTATACTTTCAATGTGCATGGCACGGGAACGAATAAGGCTATCTATTATAATTCAGATGGTACCAATCCGGATCCGAATTCTCCACCGTCAGGCACGCTTTATTCAAATCGTGTGGACACCAAGTTCCACACCTGTTTGCAATCGGCACCACAAACCTGTGTCGCCCCCAATGCCTACGTTTCCGCTCATGATCATGAGAGCATCGAGGTGACATGGGCTCCGGGATTCACGGAAAGTGCATGGGAATTCGAATACAAGGCCGCTAACGCCACCAGCTGGACCTCGGTGCCGGGTGCTTCCTCTCCCCAACTCCTCAGCGGCTTGACATCCAATACGGTTTACAATATCCGCTTGCGTTCGGATTGCGGCAATGAATACAGTAGCTGGTTCACGTTGACGGCTGAAACGGAATGCGCTACTGCCACGGTGCCGTATCTGCAGAACTTTGACGGGACAACTGCCGCCACGGGTGCCATGGTACCCTGCTGGACGCGTGCCACGAACTACAGCACTGCCTATCCGTACCTGAGTTCAACCCAACATGAGTCGAGTCCCAACTCGGTCTATTTCTATGCTACAAGTGCCGCCTACTCCTACATCGCCAGCCCGCGCTTCGACGATGCCGTAGCAATGGACAGCCTGTTGATTCGCTTCAAGGCGATGAAGACATCCACCTCTCCCTATTTTATTGAGGTGGGTATCATGACCGACCCGGACGACTACAACACCTTCACGGCATTAGGCTCGTTCGCCCCGACTTCCACCACTGCTTTTGAAAACGGCGAGGTGAAGTCGAACAATTACACCGGAACTGGCCGATATGTGGCTTTCCGCTGTCCGCAATGGATCACGAACTACATCTATTTGGATGATGTGAACATTGATTATATCCCCAACTGTCTGCATGCGGAGAATGTCCATGCGTTGCCGGCCACCATCACGCCGTATGCGGCGGATGTGGTTTGGACCGCCGGCGGTGATGAGACAGAATGGGATGTGGTGTATGGTCCTGCCGGTTCTATTACGGACTTCAGCCAGGTGACCCCGCAAACGATTTATACTACGCCGTCCATTTCCTTGACGAATCTGAACCCCAACACTTTATATGAGGTCTTTGTACAGGCACACTGCAGCAACGGAGAGAACAGCAGCTGGGAATCCGGAACCTTCCGCACGGGCTGCGCCGCCATCACGGTACTTCCGTTCATGGAGGACTTCGAGAGCTATCCGTATGGCAGCTCTTCCAACCATATCCTGCCCAACTGCTGGGATTATATCAATAATGGGTCTTCGGCAGCAGGATGTCCTACCATCAATAACAACACCACGTATGCAACGAATCACTGCCTCTACTTCTATTCCAATACTTCATCCACATACGCCGACCAGATTGCCATTCTGCCGGAGATCGATGTGACAACGCATCCGATAAACACCTTGCGTCTCTACTTTGATGCGCGGAAATACCAGACCAGTGCTTCATACGTTGATTATGTGGAGGTCGGTATGATGGAGGCCAACAACCAGTTCGTTCCGGTTGACACGGTGAAGTTCACCAGCACGACAATCAGCACACATGTTGTGGACTTCTCCAGCTATACGGGTACGGGTACCCGCATGGCCATACGTGCTCCCAGACCCACTGGATCCTTCACATATAATTATACTTATTTGGATAACATTAAAGTAGATGTGGCTCCGAGTTGTGCCAATCCGACCAACTTCCAGGTGTCTGCGCTCACTGTCTCTTCTGTGGACTTGAGTTGGACGGATGCCGCTACGGAAGGAACCTGGCAGGTGATGGTGCTTCCGGCCGCCCAGCTTCCGGACTACACGCAGGCACAGACGGTTTACACCAACTCCTATTCCGAGTCCTCGTTGAGTGCGAATACCCAGTATAAGGCTTATCTGCGTACGGAGTGTTCGAACGGATTAGGATATAGCGAATGGATTACGACCACCTTCAGCACACCGTGTCTGCCAATCTCCACAATTCCGTTCTCCGAGAATTTCGATTCGTATGCGGGTACCACTTCCACTAGCGTGAGTGTGAACAACCTTCCTTCTTGTTGGGCTTACCATAACAACGGCACCTCAACAAGCTATTCCGGTTATCCGATTATCTATAACAGCTCTTCGTCTGCGCAATCCGGCAGTAATTCCTTGCGTTTCTACACATCGAGCACGGTTGGGTCGTATGATGACCAGGTGGCCATCCTGCCTCCGATTGATGTGACAACGTATCCCATGAACACGCTGATGGTCTCCTTCGACGCACGTGATAATTCAACCAGCTATGTATTCAATTTGCAGGTGGGTATCATGAGTAACCCGTCGGATATGAGCACTTTTGTGCCCGTGCAGACCATTCAGACCACCTCAACCACGTATGCCCATTATGATATACCGTTCACCCAATATGCTGGTACAGGCAATTTTATTGCCTTGCGAGCCGCGCAGCCTACAGCTTTATACAACTATGGCTATGTGGATAATATCGTAGTGGATATCATGCCCGATTGTTCGCCTGTGACCGATTTGACGGTGAGCCAGATAGCTGGTACGTCTGCTTTGGTGTCATGGAATGCAGGCATTTTCGGTACGCCCGCCTACTATACGGTGGAATATACCGAACATGGCATGAACAACTGGATTCCTGCCTCTGGCACTGTCTCCTCTTCCCCGCTCCTGTTGGGCGGTCTGGATCCGAACACCAGTTATGATGTGCGGGTGAAGACCACTTGTACGGACAACAGTGAGGGTGATTGGGCAACGGAGACGTTCACCACGAAGTGCTTGGCTGGCGGTGAAGTGGCAGTCGGCGACGGGACAGTCTATGACCAATATACGCCATCTTACTCTTGTTACAACTACACATTGTCAGAACAGTTGTACACGGCTTCCGAAATCGGTACAGCCGGCACCATCAGTTCCATTTCTTTCAATGTTTATACGGCGACAGCCACCCCGAGAAACTGGGCTGTGTATCTGAAACCGACAACCCAGAGTTCGTTGACCGGCTATGTTGCCATGGATGCAGCGACAGCCGTCAAGGTGTATGAAGGACAAGTGAACATCACCCAGGGATGGTTTACCATCAACTTCACCACACCATTCCAATACGATGGTGTCTCCAATCTTATTCTTGCTATTGATGACAACACGGGTAGTTATATCTGCTCAAATCAATACTATAGCCATGTGAATCCCACCGGTGATACGTACTGCTATTATACCGATGACTCGGGTGAGAATCCCAATCCAACCAGTACAAGTACACCGATTTGTGATGTGGATTATACCAGCTATCGGGCCAACGTCATCTTCGGTTTCCCTTGCGACAGCAATGCCACCTGTGTGGCACCGAACCTGTTTGTGAGCAACGCCACGAATAACACGGCCACGGTTGAGTGGGTGCCGGGTTACACAGAAGGCCTTTGGGATATGGAGTATCAGGTTTATGGTGATTCGTTATGGACCTCGGCGGGTGTTCAGACCAGCAGTCCTGCCACGCTGACTAACCTGTCGTCGGGCACGCGCTACACTGTACGTATGCGTTCCGACTGCGGCGGCGGCGATGTGAGCAACTGGGTGTCTGCCATGTTTATGACGGAGTGTGATGCTGTTACGCAGTTGCCGTTCACCGAGAATTTCGACAACTATACTGGAACTACCAACACTTCGGTGTCCGAGAATAACCTGCCTATATGCTGGGGTTATCTTAATAATGGAACTTCGACAAGCTATTCCGGCTATCCGATGATTTACAACTACCAGAACTATGCAGAATCCGGAACCAACTCTATCCGTTTCTATTCGTACACCACGGCGGGAACGTATGACGACCAGATTGCCATCCTGCCGCCAATAGATGTCACGGCCAATCCGATGAACACGCTTCAGATCTCCTTCGATGCGCGCAATCAGGGAACTTACACCTTCACATTGGTGGTGGGTGTGATGAGCGATCCGGCCAATAAGAGCACCTTCGTGCCGGTTGACACTATTGTGACAACCTCGAACACCTATGTGGGCTACGATGTGCCGCTTGACCATTATACAGGAATGGGAACCTACATTGCCTTGATGGCCCCGAGACCGGCCACGAGTTATAATGCCGGTTATGTGGATAACGTCCGTGTGGAATTGATTCCGACCTGTCTGAGACCGCATGATCTTACGGTCACGAACATCACTCCGAGTTCCGCTACGTTAGGTTGGACGGAGATGGGTACGGCCTACAATTGGATTGTGGAATATGACACTGCCGGGTTCACGCCGGGAACGGGTTCCACCGTTCAGGTGCAGAACACACCGTCCACAACCATCACTGGTCTGCAGCCCAACACCCAGTATGACTTCTACGTGATGGCAGACTGTGGTAGCGGCGATGTAAGTTACTACAGTTCAAAGGCATCCGCAAGAACCGCCTGTAACGCTGTAACCATACCTTATTCGGAGAATTTCGACAATATGGGCTCTGGATCTGGTATCCTGCCTCCGTGTTGGAGCGGAATGAACAACTATTCAACAACGCTTTATCCGTACATCAGCACGTCGTATCATATCAGCGGCAATGCCAGTTTGTATTTCTATTGCTCTACATCCACCTACAATATTGCGGTGCTTCCTTTCTTGGATGTGACGGCTAACCCCATCAACACGCTGCAGCTGTCGTTCATGATGCGTTCTACATCCGGTACCACCTCTACAATCACGGTGGGCGTGATGACCAATCCTTTGGATGCTAACACGTTTACTCCGGTTGCTCAAGTGAATAACACCACTACGGGAACATTTGAGCCCAAAGAGGTGAGTCTGAGCAGTTATTCGGGACAGGGTGCCTACGTGGCACTGAAGCTGACGAACACGAGCAGTACCTATTCGGTCTATATTGATGACATCCTGTTGGAGACCATCCCCACTTGTCCGAGACCCACCAATTTGACGGCCACAAACGCCACGGTGAATTCCATTTCCTTGAGCTGGACGGAAACAGGAACCGCTCAAAATTGGATTGTGGAGTATGGTCCTATGGGCTTCACTCAAGGCTCCGGAACCACCGTACAGGTGCAGGGCTCGCCTTCGACTACCATCACAGGTTTGACAGCCAGCACCACGTATGATTTCTATGTGCAGGCTGATTGCAGCGGCGGCGATGTGAGCACGTACAGCACCAAACTGACCGTTTCCACGACCATGACACCGACGGCCCTTCCTTATACGGCCAACTTCAGCAGTGCCTCCGATGCGTGGGTTCTGGAGAACGGAACCTGTCCAAACTACTGGATGAAGGGCACATATAGCGGCTCCGGTGCCCTGTTCGTGACCAACGACGGCACCAATCCCGGTTATACGAACTCTGCCTCTATGGTGTCCGCACAGAAGCTGCTGAGCATAGGTACAAGCCCGAACGTTACTATTAGCTTTGATGTGCAAGTTGACGGTGAGGGTGGCTATGACTATATGAAGATGTTCTTGGCACCTCCCGCACAACAGTATCCTGCTTCCACAGCCTCTCCGAGTTCATCGGACTATGGTTATCATGACTATTCCACATACGCATATAATTTCTACAATAATAGTTATGGTACGCAGTCATCCCATCAGTATGTCTTGAACAAACTTACCGGAACCATCCATGTGCAGGCAGTGATGGACAACCCGAACCCCAACCCGACAGCCAGTTCTACTGCTTTGTTAGTTTTCGCTTGGAGAAACGACGGTTCTATTGACTACCAGCCTGCCGCTATCATCACCAACCTTACAGTTACAGGCACGGGCAGTGGTCCTGCGCCCACGTGCGATGTACCTACGGGCCTGACTGTTCCGGCCTCCTCTATCACGCAGACTTCCGCTACGGCCACGTGGACGGCAGGCGGCACGGAAACCGCTTGGGATGTTCAATACAAGCTGCACAGCTCCAATACTTGGGGTAATGCTATTCCGGTGACGGCAACCTCCTACAACATCACGGGTCTGACCGCCGGTACGCAGTACGATGTGCGTGTGCGCGCCAACTGCGGCACTTCCACCTCCGACTGGTCCAACGCGGTGACCTTCACTACGCTGTCTCAGGGCCAGGATCCGTGCAACGACCCGACCAACCTCACAGCCTCGGAGGTGACCACCAACAGTGTGGTGCTCGACTGGACGGAGAACGGCACGGCCACCACTTGGACCGTCAACTACAAGGAGGCTGATGCTGCCAATATGTCCACGGCCACGGCTAACGCCCATCCTTATACGCTCACAGGTCTGCAGCCGGGAACATCCTATTCCGTGTATGTGATCGCCAACTGTGCCAACGGCCAGAGCGGTGCCTCCAACATGGTGACGTTCACCACGCAGACGGTCGGCATTGACAGTTACGAACAGACTGTCAGTCTCTACCCGAACCCGAACAACGGACAGTTCACAATTAATAATGATCAATTAATAATGAACAATGTTCAGGTTTATGATGTGTATGGTAAATTGCTGAAGACGGTGGAAGTGAATGCCAACACGATGGAGCTTGATGTGAGAGAGCTCTCTGCGGGCATGTACTTCGTGCGCATCAGCACCGAGAAGGGCGTTGTGACGAAATCCTTCGTGAAGAAATAATCTTCATCACTGATAATTATTACCTGCTAAAGGAGTCGATGCCGGAAGGTGTCGGCTCCTTTTTTTGTTGTAGATTTGTTTAAATGTTTATTTGTTGATTTGTTGAACTAAGAAGTTAAGAAATTAAGAAACTAAGGAGCTATGAAAAGTTCCGTGTCATTGCCCTAAGTTCACGATTCATTGTTCATTACTACTGATGCAATAATACTACTGATGCACTACGTGCCGGAGGCACGATATCTTAATAACCCCACATAAGCGAAACGAAGTGGAGCGCAGTGTGGGGTGAATGCGGAGGCAGCACATCAATGGCGTGTTGAAAACACGCTACTATTAGCGTTCATTTCATGCCTGTTGTTTTTTTTAAAAAAAAAGTGTATGTTTGTAGTCCCAAAATAGAAATGTAGGATGAACTGTTGTGTAACGAACCGGTTGAAAATCTACATTGTTGGGCGCTAATCGTTTACAGCGCCCAATCTCCTTATTTTTCTTTTTTCTATGTTTGCCGTTTGTCATTATATAACGGTCTTTTTGGAATAAGAATAAACAAATAATATTAATTAAATACATTTACTATGAAAAAACTTGTACTTTTTGTTTTATCGGTGATGCTGATGTTGCCGGTAATGGTGAACGCCCAGTTAACGGCGATTTTCGGAACGGGAACCAGTAGCACTACTACAGGTGGTAATGCTGGCTCGCCGATGAGTGCGGGAACCGTGTTCTCTTATACGCAAAACATCTACACGGTGGATGAGTTGACGGCTGCTGGCGTGCCAGCGGGAGCTGTAATCACAGCGATTGCTTTCAGTAATGGAACAGGAACCAATACGGTGATGCATGGCTGCCACACCTACATGGGACACCGGGCCTCCGCGGTTTTTACAAACACGGATGACAATCTGTTATATAATTTCCTCACGCAGGTGGATTCCAGCGACTGGGTTACGACAGGGTATGGATGGATTAATGTGAATCTTACCACGCCCTTTGTGTGGAATGGTGTTGAGAATCTGGTTGTGGCTGTGGCTTTTAGCGGTGCAGCAACAGGTCTTACCAACTGTGGCTATTACTATACGGTTCAGCCGCAGAACCGACACTGGAGAAAGTATCTCTCTTGCAGTACGGCCGGTTCCGAGTATGCGGCCCAACCCTCCTACATGTCTTCTACCACACCTGGAGGATCCACTATCAACAGAGGTGTTTCCACAAACCGCCCCGATCTGCAAATCACCTATATCGTCTCTGGCTGTCCGAGTTTCACCCCTACGGTGGTCAATATCGGTCCCAACACGGCCACGTTGAACTGGATGAACTACAACCAGTCGGCGGTGAGCTTTGACTTGGCGTATGGGGAGGCCAGCACCTTCGACACGCTTACGAGTACAGTCATCACGGGCCTTACCGACACATTCTATACCATTAACAATTTAACCGCCGCCACGGCATACAAGGCCAGTGTGAAATCGCACTGTTCGACGGAGAGCGGCACGTGGTCGGTGCCGAGAACATTCACCACATTGGCTGCTTGTCCTACTCCAAGCCAGTTGGCGGTGAGTACTGTGAACGCCTACGACGCGACGGTGACGTGGACCCCGGGATACAGTGAGACCTCTTGGGAGCTGGTGTGCGTGCCCTCGGGCACCCCTATGAGTTCCGGAACTGCCGAATACCCAACGTTGACCACCCATACGATTAACAATCTTTCGCCTAACACCGCCTACGATGTTTATGTGCGGGCTGATTGTGGCAACGGTGAGTATAGCTATTGGACTTCCGCGGTCAGTTTCCGGACCTCCTGTGTACCCATCACGGCATTGCCTTTTATGGAGAACTTCGATTCTTACACGGGCACCACGTCGGGTTCTGTAAGCAACTTGCCGTCCTGTTGGGCCAATATAAACAACGGTACCAGCACCTCCTATTCGGGGTATCCGATTGTTTACAGTACCTCATCCTATGCGAGTTCACAGCCCAACTCCCTGCGGTTCTATACCTATACCACGTCAAACACATACGATGATCAGATGGCGGTCCTACCCGCTATCGATCCGCTTGTCTATCCGATGAACACGCTGCAGATCACCTTTGACGCAAGATCGTATTCCACCAGCTATACCTTCAAGCTTGTGATAGGTGTTTTGTCTAACCCTACGGATAAAACAACATTTGTGCCTGTGGATACAATCACCACAGCACTTACCACGTATGGACATTTTGAGGTTCCGCTTTCCAACTATACGGGAACGGGTTCGTACATCGGTATTATGGCTCCGAAGCCACTTTCCGGATACAACTATGGTAATGTGGATAACATCGTGGTGGAGACCATCCCCAGTTGTTCGAGACCCACGCAGGTGGCTTTGGGAAGCATTACAACCTCCTCGGTGACAGTGGATTGGACACCGGGTGGCCAGGAGTCCGTGTGGGAGGTGGTCTGTGTGCCGCGGGGACAGAGTGTGGCAACGGCCACGCCGGAAGCGGCGTACGCCCATCCTTATACAGTCTCCAACTTGAATGACGACACCGAGTATGAGGTGTACGTGAGAGCCTTGTGTCTAAGCGGAGGCTACAGCAGCTGGTCGTCGGTGGCCACATTCACCACCGACCCGCTTTGCACCCCGCCCACCAATGTGATAGTGGATCAGATAATGGGAACCTCCGCCTTGGTGACCTGGAATTCCGCAATAGTGGGTGCCGACAGCTACACGGTGGAATATTCCGAACATGGTCTGGACAACTGGATTCCAGCCACTGTCAGCGTCACACAGTACATGCTTTCGGGCCTCACACCGGAAGCCGAATACGATGTACGCGTCTTCTCCAATTGCCAATTGGGTGATGCCGACACTGTCAGTTTGTCATTCGTGTCGGGTTGTTTGTCCATGACCCAGGTCGCGTTGGAGGACGGAACAAGCGCCTCTTCCTATATTCCGGTGAGCAATAGCAGTAACTATTCTTTCTCACAGCAATTGTTCCTGGCATCGGAATTGAATAACACACCCATGGATATCAAGCGGATTGCTTTCGAATATAAATATTCCACTGCGATGACTGCCAAAAACAATGTGGATATATATCTGGGTCATACGGCGCAAAGCTCTTTTGTGACAAATACCAGTTGGGTGACTTACTCGAATCTGCAAAAAGTTTATTCCGGCAGTTTGAACTGCCATCAGGGCTGGAACACCTTTGTCTTGGATTCCACCTTCCATTACAATGGTCTTGACAATCTGGTTCTGGTGGTGGATGACAATTCCGGTAGCTCGAATGGAAGTACAAGCTATACATTCGCGTACAAATCACAGAGCCCGAATTATATGTCTTTGTATTATTATAATGCCAGCACCAATCCGAATCCTCAAAATCCGCCAACGGCGACCACGAGAAGCCAGAGCCGTAACAATGTGCGTTTCATGTCGGAATGTAATTATACGGTCACGTGTGTGGCCCCCAACGCCTACGTTACGGATGTGACCGAAACGAGCATTACGGTGAATTGGGTTCCCGGCAATACGGAGTCTGCTTGGCAGATGGAGTACAGCACCAACGGCGCCACGTGGACTCCGGAAGGCTCGGTGACGGCTCCTTACACGCTGTCCACGCTGACCCCCAATACGGAATATTATATCCGTTTGCGCTCGGATTGCGGTGGTGGTGATTACAGTGCCTGGACGTTCGTGCAGGTGCACACGCCTTGCGCAGCGGCAACCCTCCCGCTGACCGAAGACTTTGATGCTGCTGTCGGATCCACCACAGGCAATATGGTGGACTGCTGGGGTACGCTTACCAGCTACACATCGGCTTATCCATACGCCTCCACCTCCTACCATCATTCCGGCACCCATTCTGTTTATTTCTACGGTCCTACGCCGCACTACTCCTATCTTATCTCCCCGCGTTTGGATGATGCGGTGCAGATGAATAACTTGGAGGTGAGCTTCTGGGCCTACAAGACTTCCGCCAGCTATTTCATCCAGGTGGGTGTGATGAGCAACCCGGATGATCCCAACACTTTTGTGCAGATTGGCCAGGATATTTCGCCTTCCGCCACCTCCACATGGGAATTGTTTGATGTGAGTACGGCGATCTATACGGGTCAAGGCAAATATATTGCGTTCCGCGTTCCAGGTGATGTCTCCAGTTATATGTATGTAGATGACGTCAATATCCATGAATTGCCCACTTGTCCACACGTGACGAACATTCACACGACGGCGGTGAGTTCCACCTCCGCCAATGTCACCTGGACTGCCGGTGGTACCGAGCAGGAGTGGATTGTGGTGTCTGGCCCTGCGGGTACCATTGTGGATCCCGATTATGAATTGGCAACGGCCTCCACCGTCTATACGCCAAGTTTCACCCTCAACAATCTGAACGGTGGAACCTCCTACGATGTGTATGTGAAGGCGGTGTGCAGTACCTCCGACAGCAGTATGTGGATGCAGTACTCCTTCCGGACCGATTGCGGGTATATAACCCATCTTCCCTATACGGAGAATTTTGAAACATTCACTTCCGGCTCCGGAGGTGCCATTTCCTGTTGGACACGCAACGGTTTGTACAGCCCCACTACATATCCGTATGTGAATACGAGTTATAGCACTTCGGGTACCAAATCGCTCTATTTCTATTGTCTCACGAACAGCACATATTCCACATACTCTTCTATTTATTCATCCATCGCGCTTCCGCCAATGGATCCGACCATCCCGGTCAACACGTTGCAGGTGTCGTTCAAGATGCGGCCCAGTTCCACTGCCGCAAAACTGATTGTGGGTGTGATGACCAATCCGAGTGATATGACCACTTTCACTCCGGTGCAAACGATAACCCCCACTGCTGCCAGTGTCTTTGAACCATACGAAGTGGAACTCTCCTCCTATACAGGTACGGGTTCCTATATCGCCCTCAAAACGAATTTCACAAGCAATTATAACATATATCTGGATGATATTAATATCAGCCTCATCCCCACTTGTAAGCATCCGGTGAATGTGGAGGTGACATCTACCACAACCAACAGTGCCACCATCAGCTGGACGCCACGTAGCGGTGAGAACAACTGGCAGGTGGTGGTGGTGCCGCATGGCCAACCTGTGACCAATGGCACGCCGGAATATGCGACCCAGTATCCTTATACGGTGCAAAACCTGACGGATGCCACCATGTATGATGTGTATGTGAAAGCCGATTGTGGCAACAATGACATGAGCGACTGGTCAGATCCGGTGAAATTCCATACCAAATGTTTCCCGACCAGTACAATACCTTATTTTGAAAGCTTCGAGGGCGTGGGTTCCGGTTCGGGTACCATGCCGATATGCTGGACGGCAAAAACCGACTATGTTTCCACCACAGAGTACCCTTATGTGAGTACCTCTTATCATTCACAAGGTTCTACGGCCCTCTATTTCTACAAGCCGGCTGCCAACTACATGTATGCCACCTCGCAGGCTCTTGACCTGTCGAATTACAGTGGAGGCGACTTGGCCATCAGTTACAAATTGTTGACTTCCAGCAGTCTTTCATACGCCCGCATGGATGTCGGCATTATGACGGATCCGGATGATCCGTCCACCTTCACTTGCTTGAGATCCCATTATACGGATGAATTCGCCGCGCTCAACACATGGTACAGCTTCAGTGTGCCGTTGAACGAGACCTATTCCACACCCGTGTATGTTGCCTTCTATGCACCGGTGTCCACGGTGATGACCTATATGTATGTGGACGAGGTGATGGTGGCTGCCACTCCGCTTTGTTCCGCTCCCATGAATCTGACGTTCAGCCAGATTTCCGGTGCCTCGGTTATGGTGTCATGGCTGGATTCACAGTATGGCGACGGTAGCTATACCGTGGAATATACCAGCGACAACGTCACATGGAACACGGAGGTCGTGACTGGAACCCATGTGATGCTTACGGGTTTGACCCAGCAGACCCCGTACCATGTGCGTGTTTACCGCAACTGTTCCAATGGCACTCCGGAAGTTGCGACGGGTATGTTCACCACTTCTTGTTACAGCAGCTCCGATGTGGAGTTCACCGATGGTGCAGCCACTACATACTATATTCCGGTGTACAATAGTTCCAGTTACAAATATTCCTATACGCAACAGATATTCTTGGCATCCGAATTGGGTGGTACACCGATGGATATCAAGAGCATTGCATTTGAATACAAGTATGCTACAGCTTTGACATCCAGATCTAATGTGAACATCTACTTAGGCCACACCACAAAGAGCACGTTTTCTTCCACCACCGACTGGGTGCCATATAGTGACTTGCAATTGGTGTATTCCGGCAATTTGAATTGTACGATGGGTTGGAACACATTCGTGTTCAATTCCGTTTTCCACTACAATGGCACAAGCAATTTGGTGGTTGTTGTGGATGACAACTCCAATGCCGCTTCCAGCACTTCGTATGTGTTCGCATATAAGACGCAAAGTCCTAACTATAGGACCTTGTATTATTATAATGCCAGCACCAACCCCAGTCCGCAAAGTCCTCCGACGGCCAGTGGACGTACCTATTACCGTAACAACATCAAGTTCCTTACGCTGTGTGACAGCACCGTGACGTGCTATAAGCCCAATGCCTATATCTCCGACCGTGACCACGAAAGCATAGAGGTGACGTGGGCTCCTGGTGGTTCGGAAAGTTCTTGGGAACTTGAGTATAAGGCGGATAATGATGTCAACTGGACCCAGGTGCCGGGTGCCACCTCGCCTCAAATCATCACGGGTCTGACTTCCAACACGCTTTATGATATCCGTCTGCGTTCGGATTGCGGCGGCGGAGACTACAGCGTGTGGCGGGAGCTGACCGCTGAAACCGAGTGTGCGGCCATCACGGTGCCGTATATGCAGAACTTCGACAGCACGACCGCTGCCACGGGCGCCATGGTGCCGTGCTGGACAAGGAACACGAACAACTCGACAGCTTATCCGTATCTTTACGCTTCATACAGCGAATCAAGTCCCAACTCCGTTTATTTCTATACGACAAGCGCCTATTACGCGTATCTGGCCAGTCCGCGTTTCGACGATGGCACGAGAATGGATAGCCTGCTTGTCCGTTTCAAAGCACGGAGGAATTCTGTTTCCAGCCCTCATTTCATCGAGGTGGGTATTATGACCGACCCGAACGACTACAGCACGTTCACAGCCGTGGGCACGTTTGCCCCGTCTGGCAACACCCTTGATTTCGAGAATGCGGAGATCCGTACCAGCGGATACACAGGCAATGGCAAGTATGTGGCATTCCGTTCGCCGAAGATTACCAATTATATGTATTTGGACGATGTGCAAATCGATTATATCCCTAACTGTCTGCATGCAGAGAATGTTCATGCGGTGGCTTCCTCTATCACGGCCACTTCGGCGGATGTGATTTGGACACCTGGTGGAGATGAGGTGGAATGGAACGTGGTGGTTGCCCCTGCCGGTTCCGTCACCAACCCGAATTTGGAAACTCCGCAAACCATCTATGGAACGCCGACCATATCGCTTACGAACCTCACCGGCAACACCCCGTATGAGGTCTTTGTGCAGGGACACTGCAACAACGGCGAGAACAGCGTTTGGGAAGTCGGCTCATTCCGCACCGCCTGTGTGGCTATTTCTACACTCCCGTTCACGGAGAACTTCGATTCGTATGCGGGTTCCACGACCACTTCAGTCAGCGTGAACAACCTGCCTTCTTGTTGGGACAACTACAACCATGGCACCTCGACGAGCTATTCCGGATACCCGATCATTTACAACAGCTCCTCGAGTGCAGCTTCCGGCAGTAATGCCATGCGTTTCTACACCTATACCACGGCAGGAACGTATGACGACCAAGTTGCCATCCTGCCTTTGGTGGATGTTACAACCCTCCCCTTGAATACGCTGAAGCTCTCGTTTGACGCACGCGCCAACTCTACCTCTTACACCTTCCAGTTGGTAGTAGGTGTTATGACGAACCCGTCCGATATGAACACCTTTGTGCCAGTTGACACCATTAACACCTCCTCAACATCATACGCCCATTATGGTGTCTTGCTTGACCAATATACGGGTACGGGCAGCTATATCGCCATGAGAGCTCCGCAACCGACCTCCGGGTACAACTATGGTTATGTGGATAACATTATGTTGGATGTGGCCCCGAGCTGTTCGAATCCGACCAGCTTCCAGGTCTCCAACCTGACACCCACTTCCGCAGATCTGTCATGGACGGATGATGTTATGGAGAGTTCTTGGCAGCTGTTGGTGGTTCCGGCTAACCAGACGCCGGACTTTACGCAGGCACAAACGGTCACAAGCAATCTCTATTCGTTGAGCTCTCTGAATGTGAACACCCAGTACAATGCCTACTTGCGCACGGTATGTTCCAACGGACTGGGTTACAGCGAATGGATTTCAACCTCCTTCAAGACACCATGCCAGGCATTTACCACGCTTCCGTTTATCGAGAATTTCGATTCGTATGCGGGTGCCACCACCACTTCTGTCAGCGAGAACAATCTCCCATCCTGCTGGGCCAACTACAACCATGGCACCTCGACGAGCTATTCCGGCTATCCGATTATCTACAACAGCTCCTCGTATGCGGCGTCCGGCAGCAATTCTTTGCGCTTCTACACCTACACCACGGTTGGAACGTATGATGATCAGGTGGCCATCCTGCCTCCGATTGATGTCACGCTCAATCCGTGGAGCAATCTGATGATGTCGTTTGACGCCCGGGCTCTCAGCACCTCATACGCATTTGAACTGGTGGTGGGTGTGATGAGCAATCCGTCCGACATGACTACCTTTGTGCCGGTGCAGACCATCAGCTCTACATCAACCACGTATGCTTCGTACGAAATCTCGTTCGCCCAATTTACGGGTTCCGGCAACTTCATTGCGATAAAGGCTCCGAAACCGGCATCCGGTTACAACTACGGCTATGTGGATAACATCATGGTGGATGTGGCTCCTTCCTGTTCGCCTGTACGTAACCTGACGGTGAGCCAGGTGGCCGCCACCTCCGCTTTGCTGTCATGGGATGACGGCATGTTCGGAACACCTTCCTCCTACACGGTGGAATATGCAGTCCACGGCACGAACAACTGGATTCCGGCATCCTATAGCGTGACAGCCTCCCCGTACATGTTGGGCGGCCTGACTTTAAACACAAACTACGATGTGAGGGTGAAGGCCAACTGCACCGACGGCAGCTCGAGCAATTATTGGGCTACGGCGCAATTCGCCACACCATCATGTCTGGTTGAACGGGAAATCCAGATAGGCAACGGCACTACGACCAGCTACTATCTGCCTGTCAACAATTATTTCAGCTATTCTTATACCCAACAGATTTATCTGGCTTCCGAAATGGGTGGAGCGGGCACATTAAGAAGTGTCTCTTTCGAATATGCTTACTCAGACGGTTCGAGAAAACCGGAAGTCTCCATCTATCTGGGCCATACGACCAAGTCAACATTTACAAGCACAACGGATTACATTGCAATCTCGGGTATGACGCTGGTGTATAGAGGTCCGCTGGATTGCCAGCAGGGATGGAATACGTTTGTGTTCCAAACTCCATTCCAGTACAATGGAACTTCCAATCTGGTAATGGCTATAGACGATAATTCTGATGGATACAGTGGTTCAGCGTACGTGTTCAAAGTACATTCCACGAGTCCCAATTACCGCTCAATATATTATTATAGTGACTCTACTGATCCCGATCCGAGCAATCCTCCGGCAGCCAGCAGTTACTCTTCCGGCAACCGCAGCAATGTCAAGTTCGGTGGCGGATGTGACAATAACGCCACTTGCGTCGCTCCGAATGTGTATGTGCGTGATATCACCACTACGACGGCCACCATTGATTGGGCCCCGGGTTACACGGAAAGCCAATGGAGCTTGGAGTATCAAGTCGATGGAGCGGCCACGTGGACAACGGCTGGCACCCAGACCAGCAGTCCTGCAACCCTGACAGGCCTCACCCCGGGCACGCCCTACAAGGTGCGTATGCGCTCCGAATGTGGCGGCAACGATGTGAGCGACTGGGTGGTCAAGGAGTTTTCCACAGAATGTCTTCCGATTGCGCAGCTGCCGTTCACGGAGAACTTCGATTCTTACACAGGTTCCACATCGGGAACTACGAACAACCTGCCGTTATGCTGGAGCTATCTCAACAACGGAACCTTAACGAGCTATGCGGGCTATCCGATTATGTACAATAGTAGCGCCTCCGCCTATTCGGGAAGCAACTCCATACGCTTCTACACGTATATCACGGCTGGAACGTATGATGACCAGATTGCCATCTTGCCGAAAGTGGATGTCAGTACGAATGCCATGAGCACCCTTCAGCTTTCTTTCGACGCACGAAATAATTCCTCCTACACGTTCGAGTTAGTGGTGGGTGTGATGACCGATCCGACCAACAAGAGTACCTTTGTGCCAATCGATACCATTGTGACGACATCAAATACGTATGCCAGCTATGATGTGCTGTTCGACCAATATACGGGAACGGGCGAATACATCGCTTTGATGGCCCCGAGACCGGCCACAAGCTACAACTCCGGTTATGTGGACAACATTCGTCTGGATCTGATACCGAGCTGCCCGAGACCGCATGATTTGGCGGTTACCAATGTGACTACGAACTCCGCGTCATTGAGCTGGACGGAGATGGGTACGGCCTACAATTGGATTGTGGAATATGACACTGCCGGGTTCACGCCGGGAACGGGTTCCACCGTTCAGGTGCAGAACACGCCGACAACCACCATCACGGGTCTGGCCGCCAACACAGCGTATGACTTCTATGTGAAGTCGGATTGTGGTGGTGGTGACATGAGCAGCTGGAGTGCGAAGGCTTCTGCAAGAACCGCCTGTAATGCTGTGACCATACCTTATTCGGAGAATTTCGACAATATGGGGTCTGGAGCCGCTATCCTCCCCAGCTGTTGGAGCCGTTTGAACGACTATTCCACTACAACGTATCCGTATGTGAATACCACCTATCCTCATAGCGGAAATGCCGGTTTGTACTTCTATTCCAGTACAGCCACCTATAATATTGCGGTGCTTCCGTTTGTGGATGTTACAGCTAACCCCATCAACACTTTGCAGCTCTCGTTCTGGATGCGCTCCACCAGCGGCATTACTTCTACGATTACGGTGGGTGTGATGACTAATCCGTTGGATGAGACTACGTTTACGCCGATTGCGGCCGTAAACAATTCTGCTACGAGTACTTACGAGCCCAAAGAGGTGAGCCTGAGCAGCTATACGGGACAGGGCGCATATGTGGCGTTGAAACTGACGAATACGAGCGGCACCTATTCCGTCTATATCGATGATATTCTGTTGGAGACAATTCCGACCTGTCCGAGACCGCAGAATCTGACGGTTTCCACTTCAACCCAGAATTCTGTGACGTTGAGTTGGACGGAGACGGGTACTGCCCACGACTGGATAGTGGAATACGGCCCTGCCGGATACATGCAAGGTACAGGTACTACCGTGCAGGTGCATAACACGCCGACCACCACCATCACAGGTTTGTCTGCCAGCACCACGTATGACTTCTACGTGCAGGCCGACTGCGGTAGCGGCGACGTGAGCTCCTGGAGTATAAAGGCGACAGGTGCCACCCAGTGCGACGCCATCAGCCAGCTGCCTTATACCGAGAACTTCGACAATTACGGCACGGGAACGACCGCCTATCCGAACTGCTGGAGCAAGATCAACACCTATTCGAGTGGAGACCGTCCATATTGCCATGCCAGTTATGCATACAATGGATCCACAGCGGGTCTGTACTTCTTCACAACAGGCACCATGTACAATATTGCCATTACGCCGGAGTTTGCCCCCTCCATTCCGGTCAATACATTGAAGGCCAAGTTTATGTTCAGAGGCTTGTCAGGTACGTCTTATACTTGTGCTTTGCAAGTGGGTGTGATGACGAATCCGATGGACGCCAATACCTTTGTGGCGGTTGACACGGTTTATCCGGGTTCTTCGGTGGCAACGTATGAAAGCCGTGAGGTGAGCTTCGCCAACTATACGGGAGCAGGCCATTATATTGCCTTTAAGCATGGTTTAATGGGTGGAAGCACGTATTATGCTATGATGGATAATCTGATTATCGAGTTGGACAGCAATGCCACGCCGCCCACGCCGCCCGCATGTCCGGTGCCTACGGGCTTGACTGTGCCCACGTCCTCCATCACGCAGACCACGGCCACGGCTTCCTGGAACGCAGGTGGCACGGAGACGGCTTGGGACCTCCAGTACAAGCAGCACAACGCCAGCAACTGGGGTAGTGCTATCCCGCTGACGGTCCGTACTTACAACTTCACGGGCTTGACCGCCGGCACGTTCTACGATGTGCGCGTGCGTGCTAACTGCGGCAACGAAACCTCTGCCTGGACCAGCGCGGTGACCTTCCAGACACAAGCCCAGGGCCCGGGACCGGAACCGTGCAGCGATCCGACCAACCTGAACTACACTGATGTGGGTACCAATAGCGTGGTGCTCGACTGGACGGAGAACGGCACTTCCACCTCCTGGACGGTTTACTATCAAGAATCGGGCACGTCCCAGTGGCCCACCGTTACGGCTAATGAGCATCCTTATACCCTCGCGGGTCTGCAGCCGGCCACAACCTATCAGGCATACGTGGTCGCCAACTGCGACGATGGACCGAGCGGCGTGTCCAACTTGGTGACGTTCACTACATCCGGTGTCGGCATCACCGACTACGAACTGAGCACCAGCCTCTACCCGAACCCGAACAATGGACAGTTTACAATTAATAATGAACAATTAATAATGAACAATGTTCAGGTTTATGATGTGTATGGTAAATTGCTGAAGACGATAGAAGCGGATGCCAATACAGTGGAGCTTGATGTGAGAGAGCTCTCCGCTGGCATGTACTTCGTGCGCGTCACCACCGAGAAGGGCGTGGTGACGAAGAACTTCGTGAAGAAGTAGCCGCACGCTTTATACAAGCATATTATCCAAAGGAGTCGATGCCGCAAGGCGTCGGCTCCTTTTTTGTTGAAGTTCCCGTTGTCCGCGCAGCCGTGCGGATGACACAGATTCGTCTGCGAAACGCAAGATTATTCCTAATTTCTCATTGGATTCTACTAGGCTTCCGTCCCTGTCGGGAAGTGGGGAGATTCCGCCGCTCCTGTCGTCGCTGGCGGAATGGTGCACATCGCACTTGCGGACCATGCGGCGGCAGAAGGCCTTTCCCGAAATCCAAATTCTTGTGCCGCCGCTTTCTTGTCTTGGTTGGCACGCACCATTCCGCGATACGCGATAGCGTAGAGCGGAATCTCCAAACATTCATGGTGCCACGAGCCATGTCAATGCCTGAAATAAGTTGACCGCCTATGGTATAAAAACAGTCTAAAAAACCAAAGCAAGTCAACATGGAGAATTTAACAAAAGAGGAACGCATCAGGCGGCGTTTCAGCGAAAGTTTCAAAAGAAAGAAAGTCCTGGAAATAGAGAGCGGCATTTCAAAAATTGGCGATATTTGCCGCCAATACCAAGTCCGCAGGCGCAGCATAGACCTGTGGCGTCAAAAATATGGAAGTATGCAGCAAAAAAAAGAGAGACTGATTGTCGAGACGGAAAGTGACACGCTGAAGATCATCGAGTTGCAGAAGCGAGTGGCGGAGCTGGAGCGCATCGTCGGCCAGAAGCAGATAGAGATAGACTTCAAAGATAAGATGATTGACTTGGCGGAGGAAATCTACCAGGTGGACATCAAAAAAAAATTTTCCACCCAACCATCCAATGGTTCAGGAGACATATGAAGGATTATCCATATTCAATGAATGCGATGTATAAGGTTCTGGCTATCAGCAAGCAGGCGGTCCACCAACACCGAGCGGCGGAAGACCGCAGGAAGGAGGAGCTTGCCTATGTGGGCATGATTGTGGAACAGGTTCGTGCCGACCATCCCACCATGGGCGTGCGCGACATCTACTACATGATGCGCCCCGAAGGCATCGGACGCGACCGATTCGAGGAATACTGCCGCGAGCTGCACCTGTCATCCGCCCGCGCGGTGAACCCATGCCGCACCACGGACAGCAGCGGGGTCATCCGCTTCCCGAATCTGCTACAAAGCCTGATAATAACGCGGCTCAACCAGGTGTGGCAGAGCGATATAACCTACATCGCGGTCAATGGGAGGTTCTACTACATAACATTCATTGTGGATGCTTTCTCCCGAATGATTGTAGGCTACAGTGTGTCGCAAAGGCTTTTCACAGAAGACACGGTCATACCCGCGTTGAAGATGGCGGTCAAATTTCGGAAGGGAGATCCCCTGGACGGATTAATTTTCCACTCCGACGGCGGTGGACAGTACTATTCCAAGAAATTTCTGGAACTGACAGGGGAACACCACCTCAAGAACAGCATGTGCCTGTATTCGTGGGAGAACGGGAAGGCAGAGAGAGTCAACGGCGTAATCAAGAACAACTATCTGGCGCATTGGCACATCAGCAGCTATGAAGAGCTCCTGGCCGGGGTTGACCGTGCCGTTACTCTTTACAACAATGAGAAGCCCCACATTACGCTCAAGAGGATGTCCCCCGCGCAGTTCGAAAAAAATTTTACTTTTGCAGAGTCTGATGTCACGGCCCCCGGGGGCCGTGACATCAGACTCTGCAACTAAACGGTTGAAAAAAAAATGAAACCAACTAAATTAAGCAAAAAGAATGGGGCAAACGGTCAACCTTATTCAGGCATTAACACAAGGCCAAAGCCTAATTCCCAACTCCCAATAAAAAAACCAACATTATTAACATGGTCGTTTTGAATGAAAGTAATTTTATACTTTTGCACTTTTAAAAAGATAAATATGATTGTTTGTACCTATCAACATAAGATTTTAATTCATCAAATATAATCATTAAATATTTTATTCTATGAAAAACCTTTTTCGCTTAATTTTAATGGCTCTTTGCTGCTTTACAATGGCAATGACCAATGCCCAGGTTAGTTTGACGGAGTATGATTGTTCGTCATCACTGGAAACCTATGTTCCGCTGGGCTCTACAGCAACTGCATTGTCCGCTTCGAGTGTAGATGACGGTTATGCGACAATTGCGCTACCTTTCACTTTTTCGTTGGGAAATGCGACCTTTACGTCGGGGAGTAATATCTACGTATGTACTAATGGTTACATCTCGTTGAACGCATCATATACATCTTTAACACCTCCGACAACAACGAATTACAGTCTATTATGTCCGTTAGGCCATGACTTGCATACGCGCAATGGTGTCTTGAAATATGAAGTTACGGGTACAGCACCGAATCGTGTGCTTACTGTCGAGTGGAATAATTTCGAGACATATTCTAGTGGCAACACCTATAATTTTCAGGTTAAGATTTACGAACAAAACAATGCCATCCAATTCTGTTATGGCACATCTACTGTAACCGCATCTAAAACAGTCTATTGTTTTATTCGCGAATATACGGCTAATGAGAAGATTATTGCGCTCACCGATTGGAATAATCCAACCTTCTCCACTACGGCCACTACCTTTTCAAAGACTTTGGATGCTACAAACAATCCCTCTTCGGGTAGAACCTATACGTTTGCGCCACCATTCGTGTCTTGTCCCAAGCCGGGCAATCTGACGGCTTCCAACATCACTCCTTATTCTGCTGTTGTCTCCTGGACCACGGGCGGCACAGAGACCGCATGGGATGTTTTTCTGACAACCTCGAATGTGGAGCCTGACAGCATGACAACTCCTTACGACAATGCGACAGACACTTTCTATACCTATTTGAACCTCACCCCTAATACCGTATATTATTCGTATGTGCGTGCCAATTGCGGCAATGAGTACAGCAAGTGGAGACAAGACATTTTCCGTACTGAATGTGTGCCGGAAGTGTCTCTTCCTCTTGTGGAGGACTTTGAGAATGACGGTACCGGCACGGGCACCTATCCGAGATGTTGGAAGCTCATTTCCAATGCTTCCGCCGTTGCCAACAAACCGTACATCTACGCCACAAACCATACCAGTGGAGCCAACTCCATGTACATCAACAGCACGACGGCAGACTATTCTTACATCGTGCTTCCGGCTGTTGAGAGTACTGTCAATATGAACCAGGTGATGCTGTCGTTTGATTATGTCCATTTTACCCATCCGGATGGCAAATTAATCATCGGTGTGATGGATGATGACAGCACCCTCACCTCTTTTGTTCCGGTTGACACAGTGGTCTCGGATATGATGAACTATTGGAAGTTTGCCGAAGTTTATTTTGACAATTACACAGGTACGGGCCGCCATATCGCAATTCTGTCTGACGGTCGCACCACTTCTGCCGGCAACACCTTCTGTCTGGATTATTTGGAGGTGAAACAGGCTCCCACCTGCCGTCGTCCGATAGACTTGAGAATCACCGATGTGACCCCGAGCGGTATCACGTTGGAGTGGACTGGCAACGCCAACTCTTGGGAAATTGCCGTTGACACCGTTGGTTATGATGTGGATTCTGTGCAGATGTCGTATGTCATCGCCACCACCAATCCCTTCACACTCCAGCTGAACGCCGATTCCGAGTACGACCTCTACATCCGTGGCGTGTGCGGCAACGAGACGACCGCATGGAGCGACAGACTTCGTTTCAAGACGACCTGTGCCGAACACACTACACTGCCTATCGTTTATGACTTTACGGCAGATGTTTCCGGAAAACGCCCGAGCTGTATGACCACCATGTCGTTCTCCTATAATAATGTGCCGATGGTGACACATTTCACTGGTTATACAGATAATTTCCTCTATTTCACCACAATGAACCAGAATGACCAATATGCGGTTATGAGTCCTATCTCCTCCAACATAAGCTTGACGGGACTTCAGATGGTGTTCAAAGGACGGACCAATACGGCAGGCCAGCAAATCCAGATGGGTGTGATGACGGATCCGTACGATCCCGCTACGTTCGAGTTGGTGGATCGTTTCACTCCCTCTGCCGCCAATGTTTGGGAAGAACACACCACTTTCTTTGACGGCTATACGGGTACCGGCCGTTATATCGCGTTCAAATACCACAATGTGGGTTCGACCGCCTATCAGTTCTATGTGGACACGATTGTGGTGGACAATATCGCTTCTTGCTTTGCTCCTCGGAATGTTGAAGTCAGCAATGTGGCTGGTTCTTCTGCCTACATCACTTGGGAGCCGGGTATCCGCGAGCTGCAGACCTCCTACACATTAGAGTACTCTGAACAGGGTCAAAACCAGTGGACACCGGTCACGGTGAATGAAAACAACTATCTGTTGGGCGGTCTTACACAGGTTACCTCCTACGAGGTGCGTGTGACATCCAACTGCCCGCTCTCTAATGCCGGTTATGCTTATGGACATTTCATCACGGGTTGTATTGCCGGTGTTGAGGTTCCTGTTACAGGTACTAGTTCTACAACATTATATACCATTCCAGCAAACAACAATTGGAAATACACGTATTCCCAACAGATTGTGTTGAGCTCGGAAATGGCTGGTGCTGCGGATTTGAGAAGCATCTCGTTCGAATATAGTTATTCGACGGCAATGACCAGTAAGACAAATGTGAACATTTATCTTGGACACACAACCCAGAGTTCTTTCTCGGCAGCCAGCAATTATGTTCCTTTTGACAGTCTGCACTTGGTCTATACCGGTCCGCTGAACTGTCAGCAGGGTTGGAATACTTTCAATTTTGACTCTATTTTCCATTATAATGGTGTTGACAACCTTGTTGTGGCTGTGGATGACAACTCCAATGCATATAATGGTACCAGCTATGTATATAAAGGACATAGTGCAGGTAGTACGAGAGCTCTTTATTATTATAGTGACACTTACGATGTTAATCCCCAGACTCCTGCCACATCGTCAACTGGTAGTAGTATTAGTGGAAGTACGTTATCAAATATGAATAACATGATTTTTGGAGCTGGTTGCGACAACACAGTCACCTGTGCGGCTCCGAACGTGGTGGTGAACCATGTGACGGACGTGACGGCCGATGTGCAGATTGCTGCCGGCAGCACGGAGACCTCCTGGGAGGTGGAATACAAGAGTGACGATGACACTGTCTGGACTTCCCTGGGTATGGTGAATACCAGCAGCATTCCCGTTGCCTTGACTGGTCTCACCCCCAACACGGATTACACGGTGCGTGCAAGAAGCGTCTGCTCCGCAAATGAAAATAGTGACTGGAAAGTCGAGTCGTTCACCACGGAGTGTACGATGATTGCGACGCTGCCTTTCTCTGAGAATTTCGACAGCTATACGGTTTCCGGTTCCGGAAAATATCCGGAATGCTGGCATATCAACAGCAATTATACCTCCACGCTTTATCCGTACCTTTACACCACTACGCCGGCCTCCGGCACCCGCTGCCTCTACTTCTACGGTACGAGTTTATACTATTCCGTAGCGACATTGCCCACCATCGATGTGACGCAAGTGCCCATCAACCAGACCATGCTCTCCTTCAAGTTGAGAAAAACATCCGCTACCTATTTTATTAAAGTGGGTGTGATGTCTGACCCGCAGGATTACACCACTTTCGAGGAAGTGGCCGAGTTGTCGCCGATGATGACCAACGCATGGGAAGAGTTCCATGTTCCGTTCAACAACTATACGGGCAACGGCACCTACATTGCCTTCGCCTGCTACAACGACCACAACACTACTGCAATGTATATGTCGTTGGATGATGTGGTGCTGGATGTGCTTCCTGCATGTCTCCCGCCTACGGCTTTGACGGTGAGTGCGGTTACGCAAACTACTGCCGATGTGACTTGGGACGGCGGAACCGCCAGCGAATTTGACGTGGTGGCCGTTCCGGCTGGTCTCACCATTGCCGACATGGTTGCCAACAACCAGATGCATACGGTTTACACCAACTCCATCAACCTTACCAACCTCAACTCCGGTACCCATTATACAGTGTATGTGCGCGCCAATTGTGCCGGCGATACAGGTGTTTGGGTGCACAGTATCTTCACCACCGAATGTGGTGAGATTTCCTCTTTCCCGTATGGCGATTCTTTTGACGTGTACGGTGGAACGGGTACGGCCTATTATCCGCAGTGCTGGACCAGAAGTCTGCAGAACACCAACACCACTCTCTATCCGTATATTTCATCCACGCATCATTCCGGTGTTGGTGCCCTCTATTTCTATGGCAGCACTGCCGCCAGTTATGCGCATGAATATGCTATGCTGCCTCGGATTGCTGATGTGGATGCCAATAATGAAACGATCAACGTTAGTGATCTTCAGGTGAGCTTCTGGTTGTATGGTTCGAATATTGCACCTCAGATTCAGGTGGGCTTGGTTCGTAATCCTGCTGTGGATACCACGTTCGATGTGGTGCAAACGATCTCGGTGACGACCGCCAGCACATGGGAACCTTATACGGTGTTCTTCCGCAATTACACCGGAACGGGCCGCCATGTAGCCTTCCGCTTTGTTGGCTCATCTTCCTTGTACTCCATGTATGTGGACGATGTGGTGTTGGATAGAGCTCCGATTTGTTCGCCTGTGAGCGAATTGGAGGTCTCCTCCATTGCCGGTACTTCGGCTCTTGTCTCTTGGAATGACGGTCCGATGGGTACTACTACCGACTATACGTTGGAATACAGTGAGCACGGTCTGGATTCGTGGACTACGGTGAACAGCCTCACGGCCACCAACTACATCCTTTCCGGCCTCAACCCGACTACCTCGTATGATGTGCGTGTGAAGGCCGCCTGCGACAACGGTTTCGAGAGCGGTTGGGTGACGGAAACCTTCTCCACGAAGTGCCTTGCCGGTGGAGAAGTCTCCATAGCAGGTACAACGTCCAGCACAAGCTACTACGTTCCGATTGGTAATTACTACCACTACTCTTATACACAGCAGCTGATTTCAAGTTCGGAAATGAATGGCTCTGCTGATTTGAGAAGTATCGCTTTTGAATACAGTTATACATCTCCGATGACTTCCAAGACCAATGTGAACATTTACCTTGGCCATACGCCGCAGAGTACGTTCTCCTCCTCCAGCAATTATGTTCCTAAAGACAGTCTGCATCTGGTTTATACCGGTCCGATGAATTGTCAGCAGGGTTGGAACACCTTCAATTTCGACTCTGTCTTCCATTATAATGGTAGCGATAACCTTGTGGTGGCTATAGATGACAATTCGGATGACTATGACGGTACTGCATACATATTCAAAACCCATAGCGCAACAAGTAAATCTGTTTATTACCAAAGTGATCAAAACAATATTGACCCTCAGAATCCGACAGCTGCTGTTACCGGAAGTACGTACAGCTACAGAGCTAACATGATTTTAGGGGCCGCTTGCGACAGCTTGATTACCTGTGTGGCTCCGAATGTCATGGTGGTCAATATTACAGAGAACACTGCCGACGTGATCTGGGCGGACGGCAACGGCGAGCCGGACTGGAATATCGAATATAAGAAAGCCAGCGATACGGCTTGGACAAGCGTCGGTTCCGGCCAAAGCTCTCCTTACACCTTGAACAACCTGACCAGCAACACGATTTATGAGGTTCGGATGCAGTCGTTGTGTGTCACCGGTGACTTGAGCGACTGGACTACCGTGAGTTTCCGTACGGGATGTGGCAAGATCACCATTCCGTATAGCGAGGACTTCAGTAATGAAACGGCCTCTTCCTCCTCATATCCGGCTTGTTGGGATAGCAGAAGCACATACGTCTCTGGTACGAGCCACTATCCGTACATCAGTGCTACCTATTCGCATGATCCCAATGGTAACTCCATGTATTTCTATACGAGTTCCACCACGTATAACCTGGCCATTATGCCGGAGATAGATTCTCTGTATCCGGTTTCCTCTCTGCAGGTCAAATTCTGGTTGTACAAGTCCAGCTCCAGTTACAACATGGTGGTGGGCGTCATGAGCGACCCGACGAATGTGAGCACCTTTGTGCCGGTGGATACGGTCTCCCCGACAACCACCTCCACATGGCAGCAGTTCTCCGCTACCTTCGAGAATGTGACCAACCCCGGCCAGTATATCGCTTTCCTGTGTAGTGGCGAAATGATAGGAGCTTATAATTACATGTATTTGGATGACATCACGATTGACATCGCACCGGCTTGCGGCGCTCCGACCGCCGTTACCGCATCCAATGTTACGTCCAGCGCCGCTACGGTTTCCTGGACGGATGATCCGAACGAAGGCACTTGGCAGATGTTGTATGTGCCTCAAGGACAGGAACCTGACTACTCGCAGGCTCAGACGGTGAACAGCACCACGCAAGCCTTAAGTGGCTTGACGGGCAACACCGGTTATGACTTTTATGTGCGTACAATATGCTCCAACGGAGAAGGTAACAGCGAATGGGTTAAGATCAGTTTCGCCACCCTTTCCGACAATCCGGCACAGGTGCCGTTTGTCATCGATTTCTCCAATGCTACGGAGAATGCCGAATGGGGTATTGTGAACGGCAATGCCACCAACAAATGGTATATTGGCACACCTACGGGCGATAGCCATGCTCACCTCTACGTGTCGAACGATAACGGAGCAACGGCAGCTTATACCACTTCGTCAGCCATTGGTACGGTTTGGGCTTACCGCGATGTTCAGTTCCCGCAGGCTGCCGAATTTGATTTGAGTTTCAGTTGGGCTTGCCAGGGTGAATCCACATACGACTTCTTCAAAGTCTATATCGGAGAACCGATAACTCCGACAGCTTTGGGTGTGCGTGTGACACCTACCGACACCACTTACAAACCGGCTGGTTCTGTGGAACTGGTCCAGAAACTGAACCTCAAAGGGACTGGTGACTTCTTCAGCACAGTACTGGACGGCGCAACCTATTCCAACACTTACAAGCGTCTCTATTTCATGTGGACGAACGACGGAGGTGGAGGTACCAATCCGCCGGCCATCATCGATTCGCTTTCCATCCAGTCGAGAAGCTGCTCCGCTCCGAGCATGGTTACAGTAGGCACGGTGACCACCAACACGGCCTCCTTTACCATTATTCCGGCTGAGCAGTCGGATGCCAACTGGGAGTATGTGTGTGTGGCTCAGGGTCAGGCACCCACTTCCGGCACTCCGGTTCCCACCAACACCGCCACAGTGAATTTGACAGGCCTCACAGCCGCCACCACGTATGACATTTATGTGAGAACTCTTTGTTCTGACAACACCTATTCCTCATGGTCACCAGTGACAACGTTTACCACGGAATGTGATGTCATTACGCTGCCTCATGCCGAAAACTTTGATTCCTACACGACGACAGGAACAAATTCGCATCCGATGTGCTGGACATGGAATAGTACGTATGGCGCCAATTATCCGTATATTTCTGGTACATACTACTCTTCTGGTAATCGCTCCCTCTATTTCTATGGCTCGTCCGCCGGTACATACTCTTTGGTCGCTGCTCCTGAGATAGCCTCCACCTATGCTATGAACACGGTGAAAGTTTCCGTGCAATTCAGATCCTCGACCTATACTTCTATCGGCCTGATTGTAGGTGCCATGACGAATCCGATGGATGCAACCACCTTTGTTGCAATGGATACCCTTTACAATACTTCTACGACAGCCTTTGAACCTCATACCGTTTCGTTTGCATCCTATACGGGTAACGGTCGTTATGTTGCGTTCATGTCGTATCATCCGAGCAATTCAGGTGCTTTGTATATGGATGATGTCCTTATTGAGGAAGACACCACCATCGTACCTCCGACTCCGACCTGCGACGTGCCTACGGGCCTTGCCGTGGCAGCTGCCACCATTACGCAGACTTCTGCTACAGCCACGTGGACGGCGGGCGGCACGGAGACCGCTTGGGATGTTCAGTACAAGCTGCACAGCTCCAACACTTGGGGCAATACTATCCCGACGCAGACAACCTCCTACAACATCACAGGCCTGACCGCTGGCACACAGTATGATGTGCGTGTGCGCGCCAACTGCGGCGATGCCACCTCCGACTGGACAACAGTTGTCACCTTCCAAACGCAAGCCCAGGGTCCTGGACCGGATCCGTGCAACGCTCCGACTGGTCTGACCGCCACGAATACAACGAAGAACAGTGTGGTGCTCGATTGGGCACAGAACGGCAATGTCACCTCTTGGACGGTAATCTATAAGGAGGAGAATGCTGCCCAGTCGTCATCCGCTACGGCCAATGAGCATCCTTACACGCTCACGGGCTTGCAACCGGCCACGACCTACACCGTGAATGTGGTTGCCAACTGCGCCGATGGCCAAAGCGATCCTTCCAACACGGTGACGTTCACCACAGCAACTGACGGCATTAGCGATTACGAGTTGGCTACCAGCCTCTACCCGAACCCGAACAACGGACAGTTTACAATTACCAATGAACAATTTACAATTAACAGTGTGAATGTGTATGATGTGTATGGTAAGCTGTTGAAGAGTGTTGAGGTGAACAGCAACACGGCTGTCGTCGATGCCCATGAACTCTCCGCTGGCATGTACTTTGTGCGCATCAGCACGGAGAAGGGTGTGGTGACGAAATCCTTCGTGAAGAAATAGTCAGACGTTTAATACGATTATAAAAGCCAAGGAGCCGATACCGGAAGGTGTCGGCTCCTTTTTTGTTGAAGCGTTAAAATGAGAAGTTAAGGAACTGAGAAGTTAAGAAACTAAGACCAAGGACCAAAGACCAAAGCCAACAGCTAATAGCTAACGGCCAATAGCCAAAATTAAACCGCAAACCGCCGACAGCTACATTCCCGCCGCTTCGATGGTTTGCCAGAGCTTGTCGGCGGTTTGCTGCCAGCTGAAGCATTCGCGGCGTGTGCGCCCTCTGTCAATAAGGCGGTTTCGGAGTTCGTTTTCCCGCCAGAGGGCAAGCATGGCTTCCGTGATTTCCTCTTCGTGATGGGGATCCACCAATAATGCGGCATCGCCGGCCACCTCGGGCATGGAGGTGACGTTGGAGGTGATGACTGCCGTCTCGGCATGGAAGGCTTCCAGGATGGGGATGCCGAAACCCTCGAAAAGGGACGCATAGACCAATGCTCGGGCGGCGCTGGTCAACTGCGTCAGCACGGGCATGGACTGCCGCCCGAGCATGATGACGTCCTCCCGGTGGCGCATGGCGTTGTAACTGTCTTCAATATCGCCTTGCCACCATTTCTTGTCGCCCACCACCACCAACTTCATGTCGTTGTCTGTCCGCTCCTTGAAATGGTCGAATGCGCGGAAGATGGTGTCGAGGTTCTTGCGCTTATGGATGAGCCCCACGAACAGGAAATAGTCGCACCCATGGGCGTACGCTTCCCGTACATGCGTTTTCTCGTCCTCGGATAGAGGGTGGAAAAGTTCGTTGCAGCCGTTATAGACCACATCGATGTTCTCCAATGGCACTTGGTACAGTTGGTGTATGTCCTGCCGGGTGTATTCCGAGACGGTGGCAATGCGGTCGGCGGTTTGGGCGAAACGATGGAAGAAACGACGGTAGTATCGTAATACAGTGGGTTTGATAAATTCCGGATGATGCTCGAAATTCAAATCGTGGATGACATCCACCACCTTGATGTCTGGGTTGAGATGCAATGGAATCCACCCGTCGGGGGAAAGGAATAGGTCAGGCTTGATTTTCCGGAGCTGGTAGGGAATCCCCATCTCGAAAAAGAGATACCAGAGGTAGGGATGGCGTGCGGGTGGATGGGCCACGATGGGTGTCACGTTGGAGCTATAGACGAAAGACTCGTCAAACGGGCGGTCGAAGAGGAAATAGAACTGGTGCTCGGGGTGTTGGCATACGATACGGCGGAGACTCTCATGCGAGAACCAGCCGATGCCCTCGAGCCGGTCTTTTAAAAGAAGACGCGTATTGACCGCAATTTTCATGTCGGGAAATGGTTATTCGGCGGTGCCGCAGGGACGCATATCCTTCACATTCAACTGGATATTCACCGTGTTGTTCCACACGTTCTCCTCCACATGGTACAGCAAGTCAAAGGGCTTGTTGTTCTGGATGATGGCGAGCTTGTCCTTCATGTTGAAGGCGATTGCGTCGATGGGTTGCACAGGCCTGTCGGGATAGAGCACGCGGCATTTGAGGTGCTTGTCGCCCACTATGCGCCCCACGCCCTCGTCCACCACGCCGCGCGATTGGAAAATGGGCTCCATATTGCCCGGCCCGAACGGCGCGAACCGTTTCAGGTTGTTGAGGAAACTATGGGTGATGTCGGAGAGGTCCAGCGGCATGTCCACGGAAATCTCCGGGATGATGGAACGCTCCTCTAAGTTGTCGTGTACATATTGCTCGAACTTTTCGATGAACTCCTCCAGGTTTTCCTCTTTCATGGAGAGGCCGGCGGCGAATTTGTGGCCGCCGAAGTGCTCCAGCAGGTCCGAACAGTAGTCGATGCCGTCGTAGATGTTGAACTCCTTGACGGAACGGGCGGAACCCGTGATCAGGCCGTCGGAGGATTTGGTGAGCACAATGGTGGGCTTGTAGAACTCCTCCACAAGGCGGGAGGCGACGATTCCGATGATGCCCTTGAACCAGGTCGGGTTATAGACCACGATGCTCTTGCGGTTCACGTATTCGTGCGAATCGCGGATCATGTGGATGGCCTCTTCCGTGGCGTTGCGGTCCAGCTCCTTGCGCTGCTCGTTTTGTGTGTTGATGCGCTTGCCGATGTCGGCCGATTTGTCTTCATCCTCGCTGATGAAGAGGCGCACCGACTCGCGTCCGCTTTTCATGCGTCCGGCGGCATTGATGCGCGGGCCCACGTAGAAGACTAAATCGGAGATGGAGATGACGCGCGAGAAGATGGTCTCCTCCTTGAAGGGGAAATGGAGCTTGATGCCGGCTTGGTCCAGAATGGACTTGATGCCGACGCGCGGGAACTTGTTGATGATCTCCAGCCCGAAATGGGCGAGGATGCGGTTCTCGCCAGTGATGGCCACAATGTCGGAGGCGATGCTGATGGCCACCAGGTCCATGCGCGACAGCCACAACTGGTCGGGCAGCTTGTAGTGCTGGCAGTAGCCCTGGATGAGCTTGAAGCCGACGCCGCAGCCGGAGAGTTCCTTGTACGGGTATGGACAGTCCTTGCGCTTGGGATCCAGAATGGCGACGGCGGGGGGCAGCTCGTCGCCCTCCAAATGGTGGTCGCAGATGATGACATCAATGCCGTACGCCGCGGCCTGCGCCACCTTGTCGTTTGCCTTGATGCCGCAGTCCAACGAAATCAGCAGGTTGATGTTGTTCTCCTTGCAGTACTCGATGCCCTGGTCGGAGATTCCGTAGCCTTCCAAATAGCGGTCGGGGATGTAGAATTCGACTAACTGCTTGTAGTTGGTGCCGATAATCTCGCACAGGAAAGAGTAGAGTAGGGCCACGGCGGACGTGCCGTCCACATCGTAGTCGCCGTACACGAGGATCTTCTCGTTGTTGATGATGGCCGTAGAGAGCCGCTTCACGGCCTTGTCCATGTCCTTCATCAGGAAGGGGTCGTGCAGCATGTTGATGTCGGGGTTGAAGAAGGCGTTGGCGGCCTCCACAGTGTTGATGCCCCGCTGAAGCAAAAGGGAAGCCAGCGGCTTTTCAATCGAGAGCTTGGATGCAAACTGCTCGACAACCGCCGGGTCGGGTAATTGCTGACATATCCACCTTTTCTTCATTTTGCAGATAGAATTTTAACGACTGCAAAGATAAGCAATAATATATACAAATGCAATACGGTATTCAAAAAAATCAAATTTTCATTTTTTTGTCAATATCGTCCACATACATTTTCATTTTCTTCTCCGTTTCATAGAGGTTGTTGATGGTGCGGCAGGCGTGCAGCACGGTGGCATGGTCCTTGTTTCCGCAGTAGGCTCCGATGAGCGAGAGAGGCAGTTTCGTGTATTTCTTGGCGAAGTACATGCTCAGCTGGCGCGCCTGTACGATTTCGCGCTTGCGTGTGCGGGCGTTGATGGCCTCCGTGGAAATCTTGAAGTAGTCGCAGATGATCTTCTGGATGTACTCGATGGAGATCTCTTTTGCATTGGTTTTCACGTACTTGTCAACCATCTCTTTGGCCAGTTCCACGGTGATGGCGCGGTGGTTGAGAGACGCCTGCGCCAAGATGGCAATCATGGCCCCTTCCATCTCACGGGTGTTCGAAGTGATGCGCAGCGCAAGGTAGTCCACCACTTCTTTCGGGAAGGTGATGCCGTTGTTCTCTAACTTCTTGTTGATAATGGCGATTCTCGTCTCCAAATCCGGCACCTGCAGGTCAGCAGTGAGTCCCCATTTGAAACGGTTCAGCAACCGCGGTTCGAAGCCGGAAATCTCCACCGGCGACTTGTCCGCCGTGATGATGATCTGCTTGTTGTTCTGGTGGAGCGAGTTGAAAATGTGGAAGAAGGCCTCCTGCGTCTTGCCTTTCCCGCCGGCAATGAACTGGATGTCGTCGATAATCAGCATGTCCACCGCCTGGTAAAACCAAAGGAAATCGTTGAGGTTCTTGGTCTTGATGGCCTCGATATACTGCTGGTAGAAGGTGTCGGAGCTGACATAGACAACGGTCTTGTCCGGAAAATTGATCTTGGTCTGCACGCCGATGGCGTTGACTAAATGCGTCTTGCCAAGGCCCACATCCGAGTAGATGAAGAGCGGGTTGAAGGAAGTCTTCCCCGGGTTCTTGCTGATGGCCCAACCGGCCGAACGCGCCAGACGGTTGCAGTCGCCTTCCACGTAGTTGTCAAAGGTCAGAGTGTCCACCAGGTTGGAGGGTATTTTGTGCTTCTGGATGCCCGGCAGGATGAAGGGGTCCGGAATCTCCTTGTTGGAGGTGTTATATACATCGATGGGCGCCAGCGTCGGAGGGTTGCTGACGGCCGGACGGTTGTGGGAGGGTAGGGTGATGGTGCGCGACTGGGCGGGATCCGGCTGCTGCTCCATGATGATCTTGTATTTCAGCTTGCCGCTGGGCCCCAGCTCCTTCTTGATGACGCTTTTCAACACATTGACATAGTGCTCTTCCAAGGATTCATAGTAAAGATGGCTCGGTAATTGTATGATTAGTGTGTTCTCTTCCAAGGCAACCGGCACGATGGGCACAAACCATGTCTCGAATGCTTCCTCACCAACAATGTCTTTTATGGTAGATAAACAATTCCCCCATACTGAACGGAAATCTTTCGTAAGTTTCTCAACCATTATCTCTACTTTTTTATTATATGATTATTTTTCAGCTTGTTGAACGACCCCTGAGAGGGTGGTTTTTTACGCTGCAAAATTGGCACAAAAAAAGTTTAAAAAAAATAGGTTATGAACTTGATTTTTAAAAATATTTGTTTATAACAATAGGGTGAAAGTTGGTTTTTGTATGTTGTAATTAATTTTAAGACAATATGTTATGATATTCTTTGTACTTGCCGATGTCTATCCATTCGTCAAAATCGTGTTGATAGCCTTTTATGTATAAATTGTTGACAAGTTGCAGGTACAACGGGGTGAGCGAAAGCATCTCCACAGTGGGGATGTGGTTCAGGAAATCTCGGTTCACGATGTGGATCCCGCTGAAGGCAAGCTCCACAGGTCGGCTGGGTGTCCGGGGTGAAATCTCCTGTCCGTTAGCGTGATTGCGCCACCCGCACAGACGCATGTCTTCCTCCTCGAAGAGGAAATATCGTTGCGTCATACGCTTCCGGACGGCCAAAGTTACATCAGCACCGCTCTTTTTGTGGTGGGCGATGAAATCTGGAATCGACAACGAGGTGATGATGTCCGTGTTGTAGAGCAGGATGGCATCGCAATTGTCCAGAAATGGCTCCGCGAATTTCAGTCCTCCCGCCGTGTCGCGGAGGTAGGCACGCTCGTCGGAAATCCGGATGTCGGCCTGGAACGGATGCCCTTTGATGAAATCTATGATCTGGTCGGGGAAATGGTGCACATTGACGACGATGTTGTCAATGCCGGATGCGATGAGTTTGTCCAGCACATGCTGCAGCAGGGGGATGCCGTTCATCCGTACCAGCGCCTTGGGCCGGTTGGCGGTCAGCGGGTATAGCCGGGTGCCTAACCCGGCGGCGAATATCATGGCCTTTATTTTCATATTGTTTTTTTTGATGGGCAAAGATACGAAAATAAATAGTGCACTTGCTTCTTTTTTTTGTCTTGCAAACGGACTCTTGCTGCTGCTTTTTATCTGTTTTATGGGGATAAAATCTATAATAGAAAGTCTCAAGGAATAAAAGATTGAAACCTATAAGTTGCAATATTGAAAAAAGTGTATCTTTGCAGCGATGTTTTAGTGAAGAATAAAACGATGACTTTTGACAGAATATTGGATGATGGTCGGTTGTGGGCCGTTCGATTTGATAAGGACAATGAAAATGCCCTCCAAAAGGTGCTGTCGCAATGGAGTGATGCGGGTTGGTTGGCTGATTTTTTCACACAAAATTTTGATGATCTGATTTCCTATTTCAGAATTACTAATATTGAAGATGCTATCTATCAAACTATGGAGGATAGGGATGAATTGGCATGTATCATCATGGACATCTCTCCGGAAGCAAATCTTGATCAGTTTTTCCGTCCGCTGGACAACAATCGCATTAGTGAGATGTTGCTTGGAAAAGAAAAGGGTCGTCTTCATCGCAGAAGCTGGTTGCGTTTGTATGCCATCAAATTGAGTATGGGTATTTATATCATTACAGGTGGCGCAATTAAATTAACACGGACAATGCAGGAAAGAGAGCATACTTTGCAGGAATTGGAAAAGATGGAGAAGGTCCGGAATTTTCTAATACAAGAGCGTGTGTTTGATGAGGATATTTTCACTGATTATAAAAAGGAACTTGAAACATGACATTAGACGAGGCAATTGATCGATTGAGTCGATACCAGACAAAAGATTCCGCAGAATGGCGAGTGGAAGAAGAGAGAGCCCATTACGCTAAAGTAAGGGGCTGGCTGAAGTATTCCCGAAAAATTGCCATTAAAGCGGCCATGGCAATGAAAAGGCAAAATCTTTCAAGACAGGATGTTGCCGAGAGAATGGGATGTTCACCACAATATATATCCCGTCTGTTGAAAGGGGAGGAGAACCTATCTCTTGAAACCATATGCAAACTGGAGGATGCGTTAAACATTCCAATTCTGCAATACGAGTTTGCGTAGTTCACCACTATCTCTTTGAAACGCAGTGTATGCCATCTGCATTTTCCCCTTTGAGATTAATATTGATATTTAAAATCCATAATATAACCCCTCTATGCGAGTAGTCCCAGAAAACGTATTGTTAATCTTGAAGTCGCTGCCGGAAAAGCCCGGTGTATATCGTTTTTTGGACGAGACGGGGAAAATCATCTATGTGGGGAAGGCCAAGCGCCTCAAGAGGCGTGTCTCTTCCTACTTCACCAAGGAACACGATTCATCGAAGGTACGGATGCTGGTGACCAAGATCCGCGATATACAGACCACGGTGGTGGACACGGAATGGGAGGCGCTGCTGTTGGAAAACAGCATGATCAAGCAATTCAAGCCACGGTATAACATTATGCTGAAGGATGACAAGTCCTACCCGTGGATTGCCGTGACCAAGGAGGAGTTTCCCCGCGTATATCCGACCCGCCATCAGGAGCCGGACAAGATGCGCCTGTTCGGGCCGTATGCCTCCGTGAAGCACATGAACGCCCTGTTGGACACGATCAACGACCTGTTCATGCTGCGCACTTGCCGCCGGCTGGTCCGTCAGGAACGCCCTTGTATGCAGTATCAGCTGAAGAAGTGCCCGGCCCCCTGCTGCGGCAATATCACGGCAGCGGAATACCAGCAGAATATTGAGCGGATTGTGGAGATCATAAAGGGCAACCGACGTCAGGTCATCGCCCAGCTCAAGGAGGAGATGATGGCCTGTGCCGAACGCTGGGAGTTTGAGCAGGCCGCCGTTCTGAAACGGAAAATCGAGTCGCTGGAACAGTTTGTGGCCAAATCGGTGGTGGTGAACCCGCAGTTGACGGATACCGATGTGTTCGGCATGGAGGACGATGGCCGTTGCGCATACGTCAGCTTCCTCCGTATCGTAGATGGTGCCATCGTGCAGGCGCAGACATTGGAGATAGAGCATGCGTTAGACAGCGACAGGGAAGACCTGCTCTGGGATGCTGTTTTAGAGATGAAAGACCGTTTGAACGGCCTTTGTCCTACGGTTATAGTGCCCTTTTTGCCGTCCATTGAACCGGGTGACTGGAGTTTTACAGTGCCGCAGCGTGGTGACAAGCACAAATTGCTGGAACTGGCTGTGCGCAACGCCCATTTTTACATGTTGGAGAAAAAGAAACGGCAGGATCTCGTCAATCCCGAGCGTCGGAGCCAGCGGGTGCTTCAGGCTTTGCAGCAGGCGCTGGGCATGAAGTCCCTGCCCCGCCATATTGAGTGCTTTGACAACTCGAACACGCAGGGCGAGGATCCCGTGGCCGCTATGATTTGTTTTATGGACGGCAAACCCGCCAAAAAGGAATACCGGCATTATAATATCAAAACGGTGGTGGGCGCCGACGATTTCGCCACCATGGAAGAGGTGGTCTATCGGCGTTATCACCGTCTTTTGGAGGAGGAGAAACCGCTGCCCGACCTGGTTGTGATAGATGGCGGGAAAGGGCAGCTCCATGCTGCCTATCAGGCGATTTGCAGTCTTCATATAGAAGACCGGCTGATGCTGGTGGGCATTGCCAAACGTTTGGAGGATATTTATAAGGTGGGCGATGATTTGCCCGTGTATATTGACAAGAAGTCGGAGGCGCAGAAGTTGCTACAGCAGGTGCGCGATGAGGTACACCGCTTCGGCATCACGCATCACCGGAAACGACGGTCGAAGACCAGCATCGCGTCGGTTTTGGACGCTGCTCCGGGCATCGGGACGGTGTTGAAGCAGCGGCTTCTGTCGGAGTTCAAGTCTTTGAAACGCATACGAGCCGCTTCCGAGCTGGAGTTGGCCGCCGTGATCGGGCCGAAGAAAGCGGCGGATTTGTATGTTTATCTGAAAAAGAACGAATAAAAAAAGAGCCTCCCAACGGAGGCTCTTTTATATTTCAGCGGAATGTCCGTTATTTCACTTGGACATTGTCGATGACGATTCTTCTGTCCTTAGCAGCCTGCAGACCGTAAACCGTGACGCGCTGGGCGGTAGAGGTTTCAGCATGGGCAACCTCGCCTTTCGGGTTCTTGTAGATGGTCAGGCCGGATTTCTGCCCCGTGATGTAGGGAGCCAGCTTGCCGCCGTTGGCTTGCTTCATGTAGTTGAGCACGCTTTCGATACGGCGGGAGGAGAGGTGCATGTTGTAGTCGCTGTTGCTGAGCGGGCTGGCGAAGCCGCTGATGTTGAAGGAGACGCTGTAGCCGGCTTCCAGCACTTCCACAAGGGCGTCGGTCAGCTTCTGCAGACGGTTGTAGCCCGTGGCGATGGAGTCGTCGAAGAAGGTCTTGACTTCATTCTCGGCTTGCGATTTGGCATTGCCGGTCAAGCCGTTAGCCGCTTCGGTGATGTATTTGGATCTCTGATTCATATAGTTGTCATAGAGGCCCTTGTACTCTGTGCTGGTGTAGTCTTGTTTGGTGCGCGGGTCCGGACGGTCGTTCTCGAAATAGAGGGTGATGGGTCCGATAGATCTGACCTGTTTCTTGGTTTCAGCCAGTTTGACTTTGGCTTCTTCCTCTTCCATGGAGAAAGTGACCGGGATTTGCAGGATCATGTCCTGTGCGGTGCAGCTTTGGGTGGCCGGACACATTTTGGGGAAGGACTTGACCACGCGGACGGCTTCGTCATCCATCTCTTTGTAACCGGAACTGGTCACCAGTTCGACATCGGTGATGGTACTGTCGGCCAGGACCTTGGCTTGGACGACAGCCGTACCGGAAGCGCGCTGGCTTTTCAGGTTCACCGGATAGACTTTTGTTTTGTTGATGTAGCGGCACATGGCCTTGTTCCCACCCTTGAAATGGGGGAGGGTTAACGCGGCGGTCGGCGTTTCATGCTGTCCGATTGCAACAGCGATGCCCTTTTTGCAGGACCCCGAACTCTTGCCTCCGTAAATGAAAGTGTCGTTGTCGCATTGTGCGTATGTTATTGACGCAGCGCATGTTAAGACAACGGCCATGACCAATGAGAGAAAAGTGTACACTCGTTTCATATGTTATGTAATTTTATATTTTTCGCGGTTGCAAATATACAATTTTTTTGTTTGTACAACTGAAAATAAAAAAAGTTACAAATTAATTTTCCGAAGATTGAGCAGACTGGTGCTGAAAACCTCAATACAAAAAACCGAAAAGCCATAATGGAATCCGATTGTGATGGCCGATTTCAATCCCATCAACTGCCAAAAAACTATCCGGGACATCCTTTATCTGGCTGAAATCTTTCCCTCGCCCCCCCACTTCGAATAAGAATTTACGGTTAACAAGAAAGTCGCCAGCAGCAGGCAACAGCAGCTCATTGTCCGTACACATTTGCTGGCAGAAGAAGGTTTCCCGCAGCGTCCCTGTATCCACACGCGGGCTCAATGCATACATCAAATTGCAATCACCCAAATAGAGTTTGTCAGGCTTGGGAAGATGCTTCAAACTTTTGCCTTCCCGTGTCAGCAAAGCCAACAATCCTGCTTGTTCCAAAAAATACAACATTTTCAATCCCTGCTCTCGATTTGTCTCTAACTGATTATAAAGCAATGACATATTTGGAGTTTGAGGCACACGCGCGGCAAGAATCATCAACATCTGCTTGATCTTTTGGATTGTGGAAAAGGATATTTCAACAGTCTGCGGCAGATCATTTTCAAGAGTCATACGAACGGCATCCTGAAGACGTAATAAGAACCCATCACCTTCTTCCTTGTAAAAAGGATAACACCCATATTGAAGATAGTTCTCAAAAGCTGGCAGCACTTTGAATTTAGATACAATATCTGCAGCAATATCAACGTGTCGATCAAGCAGATCCTGTAGTGTGAGAGAAGGACCGCTATAGAGCCCCTCCATCTCCAAAAACTCTCTGAAAGAGAGTCGAGGGAGGCTGTACACGCGCTGGCGCCGAGACAAATCTTTCCCGTGAACATCCATCTTCAATACGGAAGATCCTGTGTAACAGAACTTCATATCAGGATAATCGTCATACAAATTTTTCAATACAGTCTGCCAATTCTGAAGATAATGGATCTCGTCCAGGAAAACATAACAGCCCCCGTGCGTGTAATGGTATTCCACTAATGAAACCAGTGAGTTTGCCTCAAACCAGATATTGTCTAAAGACACATACAACACCTCGTTCTTATCCGGAATCGATTCCTTGATATGCTGTAACAACATCGTGGTTTTACCCACCCCCTTGCAGCCTTTAATGCCGATTAAGCGATTGTTCCAATTGATTTTCCAGTATAGGGAGCGGTAAAAATCCGTTTTGACCTCCTCAATCTTACGACGTGACATCTGGAAAAGATATTCCATATTCTGCGATTCCATAGGGCATTATTTTTGTCTGCAAAAATACAAAAAATCTTTCATGATTGAAAAAGCAAAAAAAAAAAATCTTTAAAGATTGAACCGCTGTAAATCTATTTGTAAAAAGAGCAAGAGTCTTTTTGCTATCTTAATAATCAACAACGATATCAAAGAAATGATTATTTTTGTGCCGCAATTGAAAAAAAGTAGTAGCATGTTGTTTTTCGAGAAATACGGCAATGTGTTTATCAGGGTAGCATCTATACTCCAAGCGGTGATTTTCGCCCTGATACCCTTTCTTTTCATTAAAGAAAAGCTGTCTGACCCCTCCTGGTCGCCCGGTTTCTTTGCCTATCTCATCATACTGCTGATGGCCGGCGGCTCGCTCTTTTTCCTCTATGCTGCCCTGTTTTATGGCCGAATTATGCGCAAGAGGGCTTTGAAAGACCAACTGCTCAAAAGGGAACAGTTCAGACAACTGGCCGCCATCCAAGAGGAAAGGTTTCGCAATCCCATAGATACCACCACCCTCATCTTGCTGGACAATGTGACCGGTTACGAGCAGTTGGAGACACTGCTTTTGGACAATATGGCTGAGGACGAGGGTACACTTGAAAATCTGCCGCTGCTCTGGAAGCGCGGCGAAGGCAGTTATGCCATAACCTTCCCGTGTGGCGTGTCACGACAGGTACTTTGTGACCTGGTGGACGATATCGGATGCTTTTGCTCCTGTACGGTGCAGGCCTGGTGCAAGCCGGAGCTGTTCAAAAAGCACATCGGAGAATGGCTGTATCTCTGTTACGGGGCGGAGGATCTGCTGGTCGCCATCACCGAAGACGAGACGCAATGGAACATCAACCCCGAAGATGCCATGTTGTATCGTTCCGAAAGGCACGACCGTTTCTTCAAACCTCATCCGGAAATCGACTGGACGAGATTGGAGAAGATGATGATATAAAAGTCTATTGGATATCTCCAGCAGAACTCGCAGACTGACGCAGATTTTTTTCTGCGCTAATCTGCGAAATCTGCGGGAAAATATTATCGCGCCACCACAACCTTCGTCACCGCGCTGTTGCCCGCCTGCACGAAATAGATGCCGTCGGGATGATGGGACAAATCGATTTGCACGGATTGTTGGGGCATATTGCAAACGTTCAACACCTCCACCAATTTTCCATACACATCATACACCTTGATATCCTTGGCCGGTGATTCGGAATCGGGGATCTGGATGTTGAGGACACCGTTCGTGGGGTTCGGCCACACCCGTAATTGCTCCATCTCGCGGACGGCAACACTTGACGGAAGGCTGCGTCCCGAGCAGAACTCGTAGAGAGCCTCCTTGTAGCCAACATCATATTGGGCGGAACTATGATACCAGTCGTGCACGCCGTTCACCACCTTAAGCAGTTGCAGGTCCGTGCCGCAGTTGTAGGTATAACGGATGAAACGCAGTCCGTCGTCCTTGAGGTCGGGAAGCGTGTCTATAGCAGGTTCGCCCGTGCAACCGTTGGCATTCTGCCAATAGTCCATTATAGCATCCACCCCGAGGCCGAGGTTCATACTGAACGCAGTGGAGTAACCGTTGTAACCCACCACGTTGTCGTTGGTGCCGTGGATGTGGAGCATACGGACTGGCGCGACGGGCGTCTGGGCGGCATCCGCGCTGGTTATCAGTCCGCTGACCGCCACGCACGCGTCGATTCGGTCACCATGCTCGATGGCCATACGATGCGTCATAAAGCCGCCCATAGATATGCCCGCAAAGAAAACGCTGTCAGTGTCGAGCTGATACTGCACCGTCAGCGAGTCGAGGAGGGCCATCAGGAAACCGGAGTCATCAATGCTGCTGGGGGCCAGTCCGGCGTTCCACATAGGGCCAATACCTTGGTCAAGAGCTTGCGGCAACACAATCATCCAGTCATAATCCTCCGCAATCTGGGCAAAATTGAATTCTTGGTCGTAATTGGAGACGTTGCCACCCAGACCGTGCAGGAAAAACAGCACGGGAAGTGTACCGTCATGGTTGGCCGGGGTGCGCACGAGGTATTCGCGCTCCGTACCCTGCCAGGTGAAGTGCTGGACTTGGGCGGAGAGGTTCCCGAACAGGACAATCGTCAATAAGATAGTGAAGGTGAGAATCTTTTTCATCATTAAGGATTTTGGCGACAAAGATAACTTTTTTCCACAGATTTCAAGAATCATAAGAAAACAATTCCAACAAACAGGCTTCTCCCCTATTGCTTCAGCCATTCCAACGCCTTCTCCAGCAACTCGTCGCGCCCCTCGCGGATGCCCTGGACAGTGGGCCATACGTAGATGTCGGGGATGATGCCCACACGCTGTGTCTCCGTGCCGTCAGGATAATAGATGCCGATTCCGGAGAAGTAGGAACAGACCCTGCCCGGAAGCCAGATTCCCACCACATCGCCATCCGCGCCCGATGTGGTGTTGCCGATAACGATGCTGTTCGGGAGCGTGCGGTACATCATCGCGCAAAACTCCGCGTGGCTTTGCGACCGCTCACTGATGAGAATCACAATTTTGCCTGCATAGGCGTGCTTCCCTTTTCCAGTATAACCGGGTTTTAACCAGTTAAAAGCACCGGGATTGCTTAGATCTGGATATGTGGCCTTGAAAAACGGCCTCGATTTTTCGGACAAGACACTGTATAATCTGTAGTTGACGGTCTCGTTCGGATACTCCCTCAAATCCAGAATCAGCCCCTTTGTGGTGTGCAGGGTGTCCGCAATGCGTCCCACCCATTCTCCGGAGATGTCATCCATAGAAACATATCCAATACTGTCGCCCAAATCTTTGTAGCAAATACTGTCAGTCTTGAATTCGAAACCGAATTCTTCATAGTCATATCGCGGAACAGTAGTGTTTTTCTGAATGCCATCCGATACGAAGGTGATGTCGACAGTCGGTTCAGGACCGTTACAAATATGCCAAGTCAGTTGACGGAGCTTGGCACGGTGGTTGGATGCTGCATAATAGGGTGACAAGCTGTCAACCCACCAGGAAACAGGTTTCCCGTCAAGGTGCGTGATGACATCCCCGATATGCGGCCCGGCACTGTCGATCTTGTCCGGGTTCCAATAGGAGGTGACCACCATTGTGTCATTATGCAAGAATTCCACCCTGAACGGAGGATAATACACATCCGACGATTTTGACGGTTTTGAAGACCAAACCGCCCCGTGGGTATCGTCTATCCGGGCAATCAGATGCCTGACAACGCTCCAATAGTTATTTTTGTCTTCGGCCAGAATGAAAGAAGGAATATGATCCTTCAACGCCGTGTTCCAATCTGTGTCCATCAAATACCGACACGGGAAGAAATAATACACCATATTCCAGTAACGATACAGGGCCAGCAACCTGAACCCGGCATCGGGGCACTCCATCTCTGCATAAGGATTCTCATTGTTGAACTGCGCATTCTTCACCCAAAGGGATGAATAGGTCACGTAGTAGTAGCCGTTATTGCGGTTCTGATAGACATCCATCAGTGTTTTGTAGAGCTTTGGAGACAGTTTGACCGGATTGATCCACGCCAAATCCGGTTTTAAGAAGGCATTGGTGTCAACAGGTTTGACATCTTTATTGACGGGGATTTTACCATAATGAAGAATCCATTTGGACAAATAGGCGTCACGCTGCTTGTTGTCGGACGCCTGCAGATAGCCGGGCAGCATCCGGAAAAGCTCGTAATCCCAGTTGTACGCACCTCTGGAAATAGTCGGGTGGTGGTATTTCAGAAATCCCCATACGCGCCCTAAAAGTTCAAGGTTGTCCACCAGTTGCGGCGTCATCTCGGGAAAAACTATGTTGGAACCGTGGTCATACGCCGTGTCTTGAACCGCACCAGACTTGTTGGATGGCGTTTGTGCAAAAGAGAGGGTTGCACAGAACAGGAGGAAGATGGTGAAGAAGATGTGTTTTTTCATAAGGTTATAATTACGGCTGCAAAAAATTCCTTTCGGCAAGTTTCTAATGAAAATCGCGGCAAAGATACGTGTTTTTTGCCGTTACCGGCAAAAGGAATTTATTACATATAGATTTAGATGGATGTAACAAAATTTCCTCTGCCATCGTTGTACAAAATAAAGAAAAACAACATGAAAAACATATACGTTAGTATCATTTTGATGGCACTCCTGTTTGTCTCTTGCGGGCACTCGTCCAAGAAAGCGACCATTGAGGAACCGGTCTCGGAGGAGGCTCTGTTGGAGCAGATGGCTGAAGAAGAAAATCTTTCGGAGTTTGATCGGACACAGTTTGTTCCGACGTTGGAGTTTCCCATTTGTTCGGACACCAACGCGGTATATTGCGCCACGCTGCTGTTCGCGTGGGATGAGGTTTGCAAGATTGTCGGCACGCCATTGTCTATTTCCGACAAATACCACGACTTGAAGCTGCTCAACGCCTCCACGTCGTTCCGTGATGTGCTGAAACCCGGTGAATATAAAGCCAGTGGCGAAGTGAAAGGTGACTACATCTTCACTCGTGCCTCATTTGAAAAAAAGCTGCCATTTGACTTCAAGCTTCGGAAATATGAGCACAAACTGAAGTTTGACGGGCAGAAGGTGGCCGCTTTCGGAGTGGATGGCGACGACCATGAGGATGTGAAACAAATCGTGGATATCCTGTACTATAAAAACGATAAGAACTTCATTATCAAATTGAAACCTACCGATAAGGAGCACGAAATCGTTCTTTTCAAAACGGAAAAGAAGTATGGCACGATGGCGGAGATGACGGCTGCGATGGACAGTCTGATTCAGCTCGGGAAGAAAGAGCGGGTGGTGGCCAGCAAAAAGTGGAAGTATCAGTTTCTGAGTGAAGATGTGGTGATGGTTCCCGACATTGATTTCGACATCAGTGCCTCTTTTGACAAATTAGTGGGCAATGTTTTTGAGGCCAATACTAAGACGTATGAGATTTTGAAGGCGTGGCAGCGGACAGCTTTCAAGTTGGACGAGGCAGGTGCGGAGGTGAAAAGTGAAGCGGAGGTTGTATGCGTATTGGGTATAGAACAAGAAGAGGAAACGAAGCCGACACCCAAGAAGATGATTTTTGACAAGCCGTTTTTCGTGATGCTCCGTCGCGCCGATGCTACAAATCCCTATTTTTGTCTCTACGTGGCGAACCCGGAGCTGCTGGTCAAGGAGTAGTGTATGGTAGCGTGCCCCCGGCACGCCCTGTCTCAGGTGTTTTCAAATCGAAAAGTCGAAGACTATTTCCTCTTCTTAGAATACTTTTCTTTCACAGTCTCATACGAGTTTCGCGTCCGTTCCTTGAGCAACTCTGTGACAACCCTTAATGCAATCCGTCGATGTCGATACCGACGAAATCGCCCTTGTGGTCGAAAGTGTAGGCGGCCCACATCTTGTAGTAGTCGATGTCAGGATAATACCAGATGTGTATGACGTAGTGGTTGCTCACAGTCTCTATGGAAATCAGTCTGCCGAATTTCCCGAAGTCCCTGCCGCGGCGGGACATGTCTTCGTGGATATAAGACAACATCTTGTGGATATGAGGTACTTTCTGTAGCTTTTCAGCCGGAAGATCTCCGGAAAACAGGTTTTCCGCTCCTGTGAACAGCCATGTTCCATCTTGCCGATATCCTTTTTGAATGCTGTCGGTAAATACAATGTAGTAGAGTTCACCTTTATGGTTTACCTTAATGTAAACATTCGTAGTATCGGCAGGTTTCTCCACTTTTGTCTGCACTTTTTCAGGTAACTGGTCGTATGTTATGACCTCTTCTCGATACAGGGTGCCATTTCTGAAAATGCAGTTACGGCGTAATCCTTGCGGCTCTTTGCTACGCCCCTTCACTGTGATGATTTCCGGACCGTTGACGTAGTACCTGAGAATCCTTTTTTTGGACAAATTGAGTGTTGCCCGCCAAAATGAATCGCCTCCATCAGAAGGGTCCTGATAATAACTGTCAAGGCAGTCGTATTCGTCAGGTATTGCAAAGTTGATTTCCACACAAGTGTCGCCATCCGTTGTTCGGTAAAAAGAATATTGCCGAACATATTGGTAAAACCGGGGAGCTGTGAGGGCGCGCTGAATAATTTGAGAAGAATCAGCTTTAAGGTCTAATTCTTTGGCCAGCAAGATCTCAGCACGCCGCACCTCCTTTAGCTCAACGAATATGGAATATCCCTCTGAAGTAATAGCATTTTCTTCTTCATCGCCCCACGAGGATAAATAGCTTTCGAAATGCCGGGGCTTGTGATAGTCTAATACATATCCAATCGTACCCTTGTCATTACGACAATCATAAAATGTGATGCTTGTGTCGATGTAGGAGCACAGTTGTTTGGCTACGGGGCTCTTGTAACTCGAGGTGTCATGTGTTACCAAAGAGATTCCCGTTACGGGAATCGGCCGCAAGTGTTCCAATTCCTGAGAGAAAGAATTCCCCATGGTCAGCAGTAGCAGTGTGGATATGATGATAATCTTTTTCATAATGAGAGGCTCTCAATGCTACAGTGCCGTGGTGATTTTGCGGACGGCGGAGAGACGGCGGAGGAAGGAACGGTCGCGCTTGGTGATTTGCAAGTCATATTCTGCCTGCAAACGTAGAAACGTGCCAGCTTCAAGGTCAAGAGCCTTGGCTATCAGCAATGCATATTCCACGGTGACAGGCCGTTTGCAGTTTAATACTTCGTTTACTACAGAATAGGCGATGCCTGTCACCTCCGACAATTGCCGTTGGGTTATGCCACGCGCTTCAATCTCGTCTTTAATCACTTCGCCAGGATGGGTGGGAATATAAGGGGTGAGATTGTTGGCGATCATATTGTCTTTAACTCCAGGAATGTGTATCATATCCGTTATTGATAATGCATATAGCTCCTGTAGATATTCTTTTTCAAACGTCACAAACATAACGGCGGCAAAAGTACAATATATTTCAATATCTTCTCAATTTTGCGAAGATTATTTCCTCTTCCTCTCATACTTCCCCTTCACAATCTCAAACGAGTTCCGGGTCAGTTCCTTGAGCAGTTCTGTGTCAATGGTTTGCAGGTTGATGCCTAGCCAGTACTTGGTGCTGAAGTGGCTGTCGGGAGGCTCCACGCCTTCTGCGGTGGCGAGCAGCTCCGGGATGCGCTCTGTCTGGCACTTCAGCACCACTCTGAAGTCATTGAGGTCGCAGTAGCAAAAGGTGTGGCCGCTGACGTAAAACACCAACAAGGAATCGCCGCCAGGCATCTTCGCGAAGGGCATTTTCTCCTCTACCTCGCCTAAGGAGAGGCAGAACTCCCGGAATTCTTCAATATTCATCATAATCCTACAAATCCTTGTCGGTCACCTCCTCGGCATTGAGCACAAAGGCGCGAAGGCCTTGCTGCTCAGCGGAGAGGTCAAGCTCGTGAATGTCGTGCAACAACGGCTTCACCTTCTCGTCGGGCACAAAGGCCAGCACGGCGGAGTTCAACGTCGGCCAAGCGTGCGTGCCGTAGTGGGGCTCGCCGTTGTCACTGCCGCGGCCCTGCACCTCGTTCCAGAAGGTGAACCCGCGGATCTCGTTCTTGTCCAAAATTTCCATCACCTCATCATAGAAGGCTTGGTATAGCGATATGAAGACTGCTTTCATTGTATGTTGAATCGTTAATTTATTGATTTGTTGATTTGATTATCAGTGATCAGTGAACAGTGATCAGTGATCTGTTTCCTCTTTTCTGTTCACTGTTCACTATTCACTGCTCACTATACTTCGTTCACCCCCAGGGCTTTGTTCCGTTCGCGGCGTTCGCGGCGGCGGGCGGCACCCTTGGCGTTCCACTCGGCGAACTTGCTGAACAGGATCGGTATGAGGATCAAGGTTACCAACGTGGAGAAGGAGAGACCCCAGGCCACGACCATACCCATCGAATTCCACATCTCGGCACCTTCGCCCTTGTCAACAGCCAACGGGATCATACCGAGCACCGTGGTCAAGGTGGTCATCAGGATCGGGCGCAGACGGGAACGGCCGCCGGCGACGACTGCATCCTTGATGCTCATACCGCGCTCAACACACAAGCTCGTGTAGTCAATGAGCACGATACCGTTCTTCACCACGATACCAATCAGCATCATCACCCCGATGAGGGCCATAATGCCCAAAGCAGTGCGCGTGACGGCCAGGCCGATCAACACGCCCGTGAGGGCAAAGAGAATAGATCCCATAATGACTAACGGATAGCTGAACGACTCGAACTGGGCCGCCATCACCACATACACCAACATCACGATGAGAGCCATCAACACGAACATATCGCCGAAGGCATCCTGCTGGTCTTCCCACGTACCGCCGATCTTGTAGTCAAGGGTGGCGGGAATGTCCATCTGGTCGAGTTCCTTTTGCGCGGATGCTACCAGTTCGCTCAACACAGCGCCCTTGGCGACCACACAGGAGACCTTGACCATACGCTCACGGTCCTTACGGACGATGGTCGGCGGGGTGAAGGTTTCCACCACCTGGGCCACATCGCCCACGCGGATGCCTTTGCCCATATTGTTGTACATCAAGATATTCTCGATAGCGTGTATGTCATCACGAAACTCGGGCGCGTAACGCACGCGGATGTTGTACTCGTCACCATCCTCACGGAACTGCGATGCCGTGTAACCATTGAAGCGGTTGCGCACGTAGCCGGCCGCCGTCGTGGAGTTGAGTCCGTTCTCGGCCAACTTCTGACGGTCGAAGACCACCTCCAACTCGGGAGTATATTCGTCACGGCTGATCACCACCTCGGAGCAGCCCTCCACCTGCCGCATACGCGCAGCGAGGTCTGCAGCAAACTGGTCGGTAGTGTTAAAGTCATAGCAGTAAAGCTCAATATCGACGGTGGATTGTCCACCCATATTGCCCTGACCGGTGGAGACTGTCGAGGAGACAATCTCGATATGCTGCCGCAACAGCGCGCGGATGCCGTCGGAAATCTCGGTGATGAACTTGTCACGCTCGGTCTTCTTCACCAGACGGATGTTGAAGGAGAGCAGGTGCGTGCCGTTATCGCGCATCAAACTCCACGTGTTGTCCTCATCGGGCATACCCACGGAATAGTTGATGGATTTGATCTCGTTAGGATATTTCTCCCGAATCTCATTCACAATCTGGTCGCCCAACGCCTTGGTGGTCTCCACACGGGTGCCCTGCGGCAGCTTCACGGTTACGCTCAGACGGGCATTGTCCTGGGTCGGGAAGAACTCGGTAGGAATCACCATCAGCAACGAAAGGCTGGCAAGGAAGACGCCAGTGGCGACGCCCACCACCGTCTTGCGGTGATTGACGCACCAACGGAGCACTTTGGCGTAACCTTCGTCCAAACGGATGAGGAATCTCTCAATAGGACCATAAACAGCGGCGAACCATTTGCTCTTTTTCGGATTCTTTTTTAACAAAAGAGAACAAAGCATCGGGGTCAGCGTCATAGCGGCCGCCAGAGAGACGGCAATCACAATGGTGACAATCCAGCCCAACTGTTTGAAGAGCACGCCGGCCATACCGGTAAGGAAGGTCAGCGGCAAGAACACGGCGATAATCACCAAGGTGGAAGCGATAATGGAAAGGGAAACCTCGCTGGTGGCGAACACGGCTGCCGCCTTGGGCTTAGACCCTCGCTCGATATGTGTAGTGATGTTCTCCAACACCACAATGGAGTCATCGACCACCAAACCGATGGCAATGGAGATGGATGACAAAGAGATGATGTTCAAGGTATTACCCGTTGCTAGCAAATAGATAAATGCCGCAATCAACGACACGGGCACCACAATAGCGATGATGATGGTGGCGCGCCATCTGCCCAAGAAGAAGAGTACGACCACAACCACTAACAGCAAGATAATGAGGATGGTCTCCTCCAAGCTGTCGATGGTGTTGGTGATGTTGTCGGAGTTATCGACCAGCACGTTCAGCTTCACATCGGCGGGCAGCGAGCGCTGGATGTCTGGCAGTTCTTTCAACACTTTCTTACAGATCTGCACCGTGTTGGCGCCAGTCTGCTTCTGGATGATAACCATAGCGCCGCGTTCCCCGTCGGTGTATGACTCCTGCATACGCTCCTGAAGGGTGTCCTTCACGGTGGCCACATCCTTCAAGAAGACATTCTTGTTGGCATAACTGCCGACCACTACGTTCTCCATCTCGTCGGCGCTGTTGAACTCGCCGTCCACACGCATAGAGTAGGTCTTGGAGCCCACGTCCATAATACCGAGGGAGACGTTTCTGTTCTCGGCGCCGAGAATCTGGGCGATAGTCTCGATGGTGAGGTTGTAGCTTTCCAGTTTATAGGGGTCGCAATAGACCTGGATTTCACGCTGCGGAGCGCCGGCAATGGAGACTGCACCCACACCGCTGACACGCGACAGCGGGGAGGCGACCTTGTCGTCCAGGATCTTGTACAGTGCTTGCGTGCTCTGTCCCGACTGCACCGACAGCATCATAATCGGCATATCGTCGGCGCTGAACTTGAACAGGTAGGGCTGGTTGGCGCCGTCGGGCAAGGCCGACTTCACCATATCCAGCTTGTCGCGGACGTCGTTGGTTTTCTGTTCGATATCCACACCATACTCAAACTCCAGATAGACGATGGAGTAGTTTTCCTTGGAGTTGGAGGTGATGTGCTTGAGGTCACTCAAGGTGTTGAGCACGTTCTCGATGGGCTTGGACACGTTGTCCTCGATATCTTCCGCGCTCGCGCCGCCATAGACGGTGAGCACCATAATGGTGTTGCTGTCCATATGCGGGAAAAGGTCAACCGGCAATTTGGTCAAGGAGAAGATGCCGATGATGATGACGGCGATGTATATCAAGCCCGTCATAATGGGTCTTGCAACTGATTTCTGATATAAACTCATATTTTGATTTTGACTGTTGACTTTTGACTATTGGCACCCCACACTGCGGCTCCGCCTTGTATGGGGTTACTTGCACTGCGTGCGTTTTGTCTCTTCGAGACTGCTCAAGGAATTATTTCCCTTCAACATTCACCTCCAGACCGTCTTTCAGACGTGCCAGGCCAGTAGTGGCCACGAGGTCGCCGTCCTGGACGTTGCCGGAGAGGAGTTCGTAGGATTTGCCAAGGTGGCGGCCGATTTCGACCTGGTTGAAGGAGACTTTACCGTCTTTATAGACATAGACGTAGCGGTTGCCGGAGCCTTGTTGGCGGAAGATGGCCTCGTCGGGGACCACCACGTGCTTCTGGGTGCCGAAGTTGATGGTCACGCGGGCGTACATACCCGGGCGTACGCGGCTGTCGGTGTTAGCAAGGGTCACCTCCACGGGGAAGGTGTGCGTGGCGCCGTCCATTGTCGGATAAATCAGGCTGATGCGGCCGTTGAAGACCTCCTCGCCGTAAGCGTCCACCTGGATGCTCACCGGCGTGCCCACCTTCACCTTTTTGAAGAGGGTCTCCGAGATGTTGATGTTCATCTTTACGGGCGTGATCTGCTGCACCTGCACCACGGGCAGACCGCCGAAGAGGTCGCCGCTGTCATAGTTGCGCTGCGTCACCACGCCGGAGATGGGGCTGATGAGACGGGTGTTCTCCAATAGGTTGTCGTAGGTGGTCTGCGCCACATCCAGCTGGGTCTTCATAGCATCCCAGTCCGACTTGGAGCATCCGCCCACCTTGTAGAGTTCGTCGATGCGCTGGAAGCTGGACTTGAGGTTGTCGAGTTGCGATTTGGACTGTTTGAGGCTGTTCTCGTTCATCTGCACAAGCACCTTGCCCTTGGCCACGCGGTCGCCGACCTCGACATAGATTTTGTCGATACGGCCACCGGTAAGCGGAGCGATGTTGTTGACGGCATTGGCCTCCACGATGGCGGTGTATTCGTAGGTCTGGTCCACATCCTCGGAATGTACCTGCTGCGTGCGGATGGTCATTTTCTGGTCGCCGGCTGTGACGGCTTCTTTCTTTTTGCAACCGCCCATTATCATCAGGGCGATTGCCAACAAAACGGTTATGTTTCTTTTCATATTATAGGTGTTATATTTTCGTTTCATCTCAGGATTGCGGCCTTCGGCCTTATCCTGGGCTACCAAGCTCTTGTCCCTACGGGACTGCTCAAGGAAATTCTCAATTCTTAATTCTTAATTCTACATTCTCAATTCTCCACCCCCAACGTCGCATCCAGATTCGCCTTCGCGGTGAGGTAGTTGAAGATGGACTGGCAGTAGGTGAGCCGGGTGCTGGTGAGCGTCAGCTCGGCATTGTTCAGATCCAGCCAGGTGTTCATTCCCACCTCATACTGCTTCTGGGCTATCTCGTACGCCTTCTGCGCCTGAAGCATTGTCTCGCGGTCGGCGGCAATGCTCTCCATAGCCTGCTGCATATCGTTCAGATAACTCTGCACCCCGACACGGAGGTTGCGCTCCACATCCAACCGCTGGTCCTGCATATTCTGGATGTTCAAGTCCGACTGCTTCAGTTTGTAGGAAGTGGCCACCCACGAGACAATCGGCACCTGCAGCGAGAGCGCCACATACGAATAGGGATAGTTGGTGAACTTACCGCCGTCGTCGCCCATACCGGAATACTGGAACGCGCCAGCCAAGGCAAGCATCGGCAGGGAGGAACCGCGGATAATCTTCTTGGACTGCTCCAACTCACGAATGCCCAAGTCCAACTGGCGCAAGGCAGAGCTTTGGGCCAACTGGATTTCCTGTTCCGACGGCATCTTGGCACTGAGCACCCCCTGTTCGTAGTCGGAGAGGTTGCCGTCGAAAATGACGGGCTCGTCCATATTCATTCCCAACAGAACCTTGAGACGCATAATGGCCAGACGCACACTTTTCTCGGCGGAGGTGACAGCCGGACGCTGGTTCTGCAACGCCACGTCGGAACGCAACTTCTCGAACTCGGAGACCAGGCCCTGGTTGAACGAGTTGGTCACCAGCTGATTGCTGGCCTCCAACTGGGCATAGCTCTTTTGCAGCACATCATACGATTGCTTGGCCAATAAATATATATAGTAGGCCTGTTTCACCTGATTCACCAGATCCAATTTGGAGGAGCGAGCCGCTTCCTGGGCCAGTTCGATGTCCATCGCGCTGAGCTTGAGGTTCGACCAGAGCGGGAAGGCAATAATCGGCAGGCTCAGGTTGGCGCCGACGGAATAGGTGTTGTCGCGGCCTACCTTGATGTTCATCGTCTGGCCGCCCATATCCATCGACATCGTCTGCTTGAGCAGCGTGCGGTTGTAGTTCGAGGCAATCGACACATCCGGGAAAAGCGCGGCAATCTGCTCTTTCCGATAGAGTTGCTTGATCTGCACGTCCCGGTCGGCGATGCGCATCGTGGGCGTTTCCGAAAGCGCAATCTGTATCGCCTTGTCCAAGTTCACGTGAACGGAGTCCTGCCCATATACATTATTATATATGCACAAGAACAGGAACACCGCGATTCCACAAAAGATTCGCACCAGTCCGTTAGTTTTGGCGAAATTTCCGTCTCTTCCAGTACAATTCATCTTCCTAATCATATTTATAATTGCTTTATTATCAATATATTAATTACAACAATACCCTTTTTGGGCAGAAAGCGCAAAAATATAAAAAAACACAATACAATGTGTACAAAATACACTTAAATATTTTTTGTATTTTTGCCGCGCTAAAATCATCAGAAAACACAATATACCAAAAGAAGCAAATATGGGTGAGAAAGGCAAATATTGTTATGACTACTGGCGGCCGGCGGTAACTGCCGACAATGTAGTGTTCTGTTTCGACGGCAACCATCTGAACGTGCTGCTTATCAAGCGCGGGCGGGAGCCGTACAAGGACTGCTGGGCTTTTCCGGGCGGTTTTTTGGAAGAGAACGAGACTTTAGAGGAGGCGGCGCGCCGGGAACTGAAGGAAGAGACGGGACTGGAACCGCTTTATATGGAGGAGATTGGCGCTTTCAGCGGTGTGGACCGCGACCCGAGAGGGCGCGTCATCAGCGGGGGCTTCTACTCAGTGGTGTCACCCGCTGACAAAGAGCGGGCCATTGCCGGCGACGATGCCGCGCAGGCCTGCTGGTTCCCCGTAAACGAGCTTCCCCCGCTGGCGTTCGACCACGCCGAGGTTTTCCGCAAAGCCCTCGTCCACCTGCGCATCGGCTTCCACCTCATTCCCGTGGCATTCCTGTTGTTGGGCGACATCTTCACCATCCCGGACATCCAGCGGCTCTACACGGATGTCTTCTGCCGTACATTCGACCGCCGCAATTTCCAGAAACGCTTCCTAAAACTCGGCTTGGTGGACCCTGTCGATGAGCCGGAAAGATCGAAACGTCTGCCCAAGCGCTACCGTTTCAACGAGGAGGCGTATTATCAATTACGGAAAAAAGTGATGAAATTCTGAAGTCGCTAAGGCATCTCGCGCAGCGCCCGGCCGCAAAGGATGGCCGCCATTGCGATGGAGAACACGTCGGCAATGGGCTGGGCGATAATCATACCAAACATTCCGAAAAGCCAAGTTCCCCAATAGAGGAGCGGGATAAAGAAGAGCCCGTGCCTTCCGATGGCCACGAGGGTGGCGCTCACGGTTTTCCGGATATTCTGCAGGTACATATTGGCGATAACGACAAATCCCACCAAAGGGAATGTGTAGCATTGGTAACGCAGCACCTGCGCGCCTATGTCAATCACATCGGCATCTTCGGCACGGAACAACGTGATGATGCCAGTGGCAAAGAGTATGCCCAAAAGGCTTATCACCACGCAATACGCCGTCGCCACCATCACGCTGAAGTTGAAGGCTTTGCGCACGCGCGCGTAGAGGCCAGCGCCGTAGTTGAACCCGCAAACAGGCTGGAAGCCCTGGCCGAACCCCAGCAGGGCGGCCATCACGAGAGCCATCACCCGGTTGACCACCGAAAATGCCGCCACTGCCGCATCACCATAACCGGCCGCCAAGTTGTTGACACACAACGACACCACGCTTATGAGACTTTGTCGCACCAGGGAGGGCAGTCCGCCCGCCACAATTTCACGGAAATGCACCGCCGTGGGCTTGAAAAGACGCAAACGGATATGGATGCCGCCGTTTCGGCCAATGATGGCGAACATAATCCAGAAACTGATGAATTGGGAAATGGCCGTGGCAAGACCGGCGCCGGCCACGCCCATCTTGAAACCGAAGATGAACAAAGGGTCGAGGGCGATGTTGAGCACCACACCGGAGAGAATGCCAATCATCGAGAGCGTCGCATTGCCCTGCAGACGCATCTGGTTATTCATCACAAACACACCCGACATAAAAGGGGTGCAAAGCAGGATATATCCGAAGTAGGGCCGCGCTACCGGCAGAATGGTCTCCGTGGAACCGAAGAAACGCAACAGCGGATCCATAAACAGGAAACCGCAAATTGCCATAAAGGTGGTCAGGATGATGGCGGAGAAAAAGCCCGTGGCGGCCATCGCCTCGGCCTCCTTGAACTTGCGGGCGCCCAGGGCATTGGAAATGAAAATGCCCGACCCCTGGCCGAGAAAGAACGATATGGCCTGCAACAGGGTCATATAGACGAAGACGATGCCGAGGGCAGCGGTGGACTGCGTGTCGATCTTGCCAACGAAGAAGGTGTCCACCACATTGTAGAAGCCCGTGGCGAGCATACAGACCATCGAGGGGACGGCCATTTCGCACACCAGATGCCCGACGGGCTGGGTGGTCATCTTCTCATATTTCACATCGCGCTGATTCACCATATCTTACAGTTGCAGCATCTCTTTTTTTCTGGAACTGCAAAAGTACATTAATTTCAAGTGCAAAAAAACATTGAGATTTTTATTATTTTTGCGCACTCTTTAAAACACAAGTGAAAACCTTTAAAAAAAGCATATTATGAAAAGATTCAGCATTTTATTCCTGCTCATCCCGATGATGGTGTTGTTCTCCTCCTGCAAGCAGAGCCAGATCAAGAAACTGGAGAAGTTCACCACGGAAGTATCGGAACACTATGATGGTTATTCCAATTCCGACTTGGAAAAGGCCCAAGTAAAATTCGAAAAGTTGCTTGCCACCGTCGAAAAAAACGAATTGACAGGCGAGGAACAGCGTCACGTCAACGAGCTGAAGGGCGAATGCAAAGGCTATTTCGCCCAAGCCAAGGCGCGCATTCTCCTCGATGAGTTCAACGCCGCCGTGGAAGAGGCTGGCGATGAGGTAAAAGGCGCCGTGAAATCGATTCAGGACAAGCAATGATTTTTTTCTGTTTTTTTTTGAGCCGCCGTATCAATATTTTTTATATTTTTGCGGCCTCAAAAAACGGGACGTTAGCCCAGTCGGTTTAGAGCGCTGCTTTCACACGGCAGAGGTCACTGGTTCGAGTCCAGTACGTCCCACCAGACATCAAAAACAGGAGCATTCCGCGGAATGTTCCTGTTTTTTTTTGCTATTGGCTGTTGGCGATTAGCAATCCCCAATATTATAATAAAGCTTATCCTTGTCACTTTGTCCGCCACTGTTGCATCACGATGGCGGCGGCCACGGCGGCATTGAGCGACTCGGAGGAGAGGCCGCTCCCCTCCCCTCTCGGGATGGTCAGGCGGTGGGTGACACACTCTGCAACCGGCGCAGAGATGCCGTCCGATTCGCTGCCAATGACGAGGATGTCGTCGGGTTGGAAAGCGAATGTGCCGAGGGGTTCCCCATCGAGGAAAGTGCCTGCGATATGGCGGCCGGCGGGCTGTTTCGACAAATAGTCGGGGATATCGGCACGGGCGACCTGCACGTCGCAAAATGCGCCCATTGTGGCCTGGATGCACTTGGGGTTGTAGAACTCCACGCAGTCGGGCGAGCAGAGCACGTGGCGGATGCCGAACCAGTTGGCGGTGCGCACGATGGTGCCGAGGTTGCCCGGGTCGGCGATGCGGTCGAGCACGAGCAGAGGCACGTGCGCGGGCGGCAGCACCTCTGCGGGCTGCTCCACAACTGCCAGCAGCTCGGGAGGCGTGCTCAGGGTGCTGATGCGTCCCATCTCGTCGGGCGTCACCAGGGTGGCGGGCACGTCACGCAGCAGGGAAACGTGTTCGTCACGGAACCGCTCCGTGACGAAGAGGTCGCGCACCCGCAAGTCGGAACGCAACAGCATCTCCACGCTCTTGCGCCCCTCCACGAGGAAAAGACGATGCAGGTCGCGGAACTTTTTCAAGTGCAACTTGCGGATCTCTGAAATTCTGTTTTTGCTAATCATTGGGAAGACCTTCAAAATCGAGGAAGAGTTTCTTCTGGTCCTCCCGGATGGGGATGGAGGTGTGGGTTTGTCGGTCAAAACCGGCGAGAACGCTGTAACAAGTGGTCTTGACCACATTGGTACGCGTATCTCGCAGTTGTTGCATCATTTTAACGCTTTTGTGACCGATGGAGACGATTCTGGTTTCACAGACAAGCTGGTCGTGGAATTCCACGCCTTGTTTGAAATCGAGCTCCACGTGGACGAGAACCAAGTCCATAGTGCGCCAATCCACAGGGACGCCCAGGACGTGCTCGAAATAGCAGCTCCGACCGTAATCGAAATAGTTGCATTGTGCACCATTGTTGACGTGCACAAACGGGTCCAAATCACTCATCCGCACCTGGATAGGCACGGAGAACTGATAGGTGTCGGTCTGCATCTCTGGTTTTAGAGGGCGTTGATTTTCTTCATCAGGCCGGATTTGAGGTTTGCGGCCTTGTTCTTGTGGATCATTCCTCTCTTGGCGAGTTTGTCAATCATAGAGGTCATCGCAGACAATTTGCTGCTCGCCTCGTTCTTATCCTCGATGGCGCGGATGTCTCTCAAGGCATTGCGCATTGTCTTGGAATAATAACGATTCTCCAATCTCTTTTTCTCGTTTGCTCTGATTCTTTTGATGGATGACTTATGGTTTGCCATTTCTTACTTTGATTTATAATTTGTTACGTTTAAAATTTTCGGGCGGCAAAAATACACTTTTTTTGTTATCATTCAACCGCCCCGGATTTTTTATTTTTCGACAGGGTTTTCAGGCGTCTTTGATCTCCGGCGCGAGGCGGGTTGCTCCTCGTCAGGCTCGGTTTCCACCTTGGTGTCTGCATCAGTCTTGTTGGCCTTGGCCTTGCGTTTGCGTTCGGGCTTGGCTTGTGTCTGGGGCATCTCCACGTGGCGCACATACACGTCGCGCTGCGGGAACGGGATCTCAATATGGTTCCTGTTGAGCGTGTTGTAAATCACCTCCTTGACTTTGGCCACGAAGGCGGCCTTCTCCTCCACCAGCACCCAGCACATCACGAAGAGGTCCACGCTGCTCTCCCCGAAGTCGTTGAACACCACCGAAATCCCCTGGTTGGTGTCCACGATGCTCTTTCCTGCGGAGGTCTTGGCCTGCAACTGGTTGAGGTCCTTGAGCAGCAGTTCGCGCACCTTGTCCACGTTGACGCCGTAGGCCACGCCCACGGGCACTTTCACCAGCACATAGCCATGGTTGCGGGTGAGGTTCTTGAAGTTCTTGCTGAACAGGGCGGCGTTCTGGAAAGCGATGACGCAGCCGTCGAGGGTGACAATCTGCGTGCTTTGATAGTTGATGCTCTCCACCTTACCCTGCACCCCGTCACACTCGATGTAGTCGCCCACGCGCAAGCGCCCGGTCATCAAGGAGATGCCGTAGATGAAGTTCTCCAAGAGGTCTTTCATAGCAAAACCGAGACCAGTGGCCAGACCTGCCATCACGATAGATATGCCGCTGCTGGGCACTTGCAGGATAACCAGGGCAGAAATCACATAAAGGCCCCATACCACAAAGGAGATGATGTTGTTGGCCAGCGTGGCGTTGCCCTGCCCACGCACCAGCGAGTCTCTCTTCTTGCGTTTGCGCAACACCTTGTAGAATGCCTTGATGGCATAGTTGAGATAGCGGAACAGGAAATAGAGCTCCAGCACCAGACATATCTTATATAAGGAGAGTTGGATAAGACCTGGCTTGTTGAGGAACACATACTCGAAGATTTTCCGGCAGAACGAGCTCATCTCGAAGATATCTGCGGCCCAATAGACGCTGGCGGGCACGGAGAGTATCGCCAAGATTGGGAGCAGGGCTTTCATTATAAAGTCGTAGAACCAAGTGTAGGTGATATATTCCCCCTTGCGCATCTTAGGCTGCAGTTTCTTGTAAGCTTTCACCAGATCCACCGGCTGTTTCTTGAACTCGCCGTCGCTATCCTTCACAATCCGGCGAATCAGATGCCGCTGCTCGTAGATTTTGGATAGGTCGTAGATGCAGGTGATGGTTTGGATGGCGGCCAGCTGGATGGTCCACCATATCATCACCTGGACTGCCATAAGCACGAATCCGCTCCAGGCGGCCACGGTAGCCACCACCATAGCCACCAGAGAGATGACCGTATATACGATGTCGCTGTCGGGCAGTTTGACAATTTTCTTCTTCATCACAATGAACTGCCAGATGGTGAACAGCAGCAGGATAGGCGGGTAAATCAGGTTGACCAGATTGTTCGGTATCAGCACAATACGGAACACAATCACCAGAAGAGCCATCAAGATAAACGGGAAATAGGCGCGCACTCCCGCACGAATCTGTTTATCGGAAAGACGGATCAGCAGCGAGACCAAAATCACCTCCACCAGCCAGGCGAACGTGGTCATCAGGTTGATGGCCATCAGCACGAAATTCTGCTTCACATAGAAGCGGGCGATGGAGATGGAGATGGCGAAGATAGCCACCCCGCAGGCGATGGTGAGGAAGGGACGCTTGTTGTTGTCGGCAATGCGCTCGCGCCACTTCTTGGGCAGCACCCAGCGCATAATGACGTAGCTGAGCAGGCTGGCGATGAGGATGTAGAAGAGCATAAAGACACTGACGCCGTAGATGACAGGGCCGCGCCATTCGGAGGTGCGCCCCAGGGGCTTGTACTTGTCGTCAACATCCTTTTTGGCCAGGATGTACGACATTTTGAAGCGTTTCAAGGTTTTGAAATAGCTGCCGGAGCCATTGACAAAGATGTTCTTCTGCATCTTCTCGTAACGGGCGAGGGCGTAGTTATTGAGTTTTTCCACTCGTTTGCTGACCCGCTCGTAGTACTCCTGGTCGCGTTCCACATTCTCGAGGATTTTAGCATAGTTGTCGCGGATAGCGGTGGCGTAGTCCACGCAGGCCTCACGGTCTTTCAGGCCCTGCTCGTCGAGAAAATAGGGGGCGATTTTGGAGGTGTCGAGCAGCCTCTTGGGCATCATCTGCCGGATGGAGTCGGGCAGGGTCGCGATATCGCCGTTGGGCAGGAGGCGCGGGGGCAGGTTCATCAGGATCTCGATGAGGGCGTCATAGCGCTCGATTTCAGAACGGAGGCGTTCCTTCATCTTCTCGTATGGCATATGGCGACTTTTGAGCGTGCGGTACTGCTCGGTGGCCGCCTGGCAGGCGTAGGCCATATCGAAGGTAAAGTCGGAGTTCTGTGAATAGAGCATCAGCCCTATCTGGTTGCTCTTCTGTAACATAGCCACCAGATTGGCGTGTTGTGCAGAGGTGCGTTGCTCCATCCGGGCCATAATAGCCTTCTGGTCTTTGTAGGTCTGCTCCAGCTCGGCACGGAGCACCCCGATGGTCTGGGGAAGGTCTTTCTCCTTGAGCACGGCGTGCGCCTGGAAAACGGTGAGCACCGACAGCAGGAGGAGTAGGAGGATTCTTTTCATAAAACTAATTAAACTAAAATCAAAAAGAAGGTTGTAAAAAGAATGCAAAAGTACATTTTTTTTCATTGCAGTCCTTCAAAAACGGAAACGGGGGACGCACCTTGTCCTCATCACAAGGTCACCACAACGTAGAGACGGGGCGCGCCCCGTCTGTTCCCCTGCGCACATACGACACCCCCTCCATTCTCCATTCTCCATTCTCCATTCTCCATTCTCCATTCTCAACTCTCAACTCTCCATTCATCTAATATTTCACCGTCTTGCTGAACTCCACCCCGTTCTTGTATTTTCCGGAGAATGTCAGCGACCGTTTGGACTCATCGCTGAAGAAGAGCACCCTGACTGCCTTGGGACTTTCCTCCAACAAGACACCACCCGTGACCTTCCAATAGATTTCGGCGATGTTGGCGTTATCGTAGCGGAACTCCAGCGGCCGGTCGGCGGAATGGCGCAAGCGCAACGGCACTGGCACCATTTCCCCATAGAAGAAACGGGCCACGGAGTCGCGAATGGTATAGAAATAGGGCACTATATTGCGATGCTCGTCCACGTGAAGGCTGTGTCCCCCACCCTTCTTGGTGAAAAGACGGCTGCGCATCCCGTGACGATGGGCGTACTGGTCGATGCAGTAGGAGCCAAACATCTTGGAGATCATCTGGTCGTGAAGGGAATTGCCCTTGTTGGCTCCGAGTGATTTGCCCCCGTCATCGTGTCCTATCACCCCGCCGGCGGGATTGAGGATGCTCCTGAAGGGATAGTCGTGGCCATAGGGCACGATAGCATCCGCGTCGCCGTGGAAGGAGATGATGGCCGTGGAGGGGGAATTTTGCAGTATCAGCGTATCGTGCACCGCGCCCCAGAGGTTGGCCACAGCACGCACCTTGACCTTCTCGGGGCAATCGGTCGCCAGTTTTGCGATTTTGCCCTCGTCGAGGACGGTTTGCGGGCGGTCCTTGTCGCGCATAAAGGCCACGTTGAGAGCCGTGATGGCACCAGCGCTCGAGCCGCCCACGAACACCCAGTCGGGGTTGATGCGATAAGTGGAGGCACGATGCAGCATATAGCGCACGGCGGCGTGCACATCCTGCACGGCACGGTAGCCGGCCTTGTCGATGGACTCGCGATAGGGCACAAAACCCATCCTGTAGTTCGGGGAGACCACCACATAACCCAACGAGGCGTAATGGCGGCACCACTTGACGATCGGGTCGTCCTGCTTGTCGCCGTTGAAGAAGGCGCCACCGTGGACAAACACCATCATCGGGCGGCGCGACGAGCCGCCGTCGTCCGGCTCATAGATGTCCATCTTCAAATCGAGCGGCTGCATTCCCATCAAGAGATTGGGAATCTTGCGGGCATATATTTTCGCGAAGCTCTCGTCGGCATCTGGATACTGCGACCAATAGCCTTCCGCCTTGGCATAGACAACGTCCTTCTTCACCTTCACCTTATAGAGTGGCGACTCGTACTGGGCGACAAAGGCTTTGTAATCGGGTATGTCGAGGGGTTTTATGGAAAAGTGCTTGGGAAGAGGGTCGCCGGCGCGACATTTCACACGCTCACCCTCTTTCCGGATACGGATGGTGACGCGCTCGGCCACGCCGGGCATATTGAGCGTGCAACTCTTGCGCCCGATTTGGGCCGTGAAGGGATGCGCCTCCGACACCAGCCGGTCGGCCTTGTAGGCCCTGCCCGTCAATTGGTCATCAGACACCTCATCAAACCGCACCACCCAATCGGCATCCTCCATTTCGACAAGATAGGCGGGGTGCTGGCGCAACTGCTGCACATCAAAACTCTCGCAAGAAGCGAACAGCACGAGAATCAGGAAATATAGAATCTTCTTCATTTTACGCACAATTACATCCACTGCCAGAGGCAAAAACCAGTTGCTTCCGCAGTCATTTTTTAGAATTTGCAAACTTACACAAAAGTTTTGAATTACGGCGCATTATGAAATCCCAACTTTTCCATTCACTGTTCACTAACATCTGTTCACTGTTCACTAATTTTTACTATATTTGCGCCCTCAATTTTTAACCCCTATGAAAAAACTCTATTTTACCTTATTATTGGTGATTTGTGGTCTGTTTTTCGGCACCCTGAGTGCACAACAAGCCACTCAGGAGCAGGCCTCCCTCGCCTGTTCCCATTTTCTGGCCGACCGTTTTTATCCCCAGACGGCACCCTCTTTCAAATTCGAAGAGGCCCTCACGAATGAGAACGGCGATGTTTGCCTCTACCGTTTCAATCTGGACGGGACGGGATTTGTCATTGTCTCCGCCTCCCAGTCGGTGATGCCGGTGCTGGCCTACTCTTTTGACGACAATTTCGAGATGATTCCTCCTGTGAAGGACATCCTGCATCTTTACGGACAGGTGGTGCGCGCCACCGAGGAGGGCAATGCCCCCGCCGACCCGAAGGGTGTGGCCGACTGGAAGCGCTATCTTTCGGATGATTTCACCCCCAGTGCCCCCAAGACGCCCACACAAGGGCCGCTGCTGACCACCCGTTGGAATCAGAACAAGTTTTATAACACCTATTGTCCTTGGGATGCCGCTGCCGGCAGTTACTACGACTACCGTGTCCCCAACGGCTGCGTGGCCCTCGCCTGCGCACAGATTATGAACTACCACCGTTTCCCCGACCAGGGCACCGGCGGCAGCACCTACGTGCCGCAGGGCTATCCCCGTCAGACGGTCAACTACACACAGCATCATTACTATTGGAATGCTATGTGCAACAGACCTGAAAGCTATGCTTGTGAGATTGCGAAGTTAGCCTGGCACTTCGGCGTGGCCATCAAGATGGGCTACACTCCCGACGGCTCGGGCGCCCAAACCGACGACGCTATGCACGAGCTGGCCACGAGATTCCATTATGACGCCAACATCAAGAAATACGAGCAGGACCTGTTCACCGCCGACTCGGCCAGCCGCGTTTTCTATGTCAATATGCTGAAGGGGGAGATTGATGCCCGCCGACCGGTCTATTACGCCGGTTGTTCGGAATCCAGTTGCCACGCATACGTGCTGGACGGCTATGACAGCGACGACCGTTTCCACCTCAACTACGGCTGGGGCGGCGCCTCCAACGCCTTCTATGCCCTGCAAAGCTTCACGGCCGGCAACACGCATTATGACTATAGCGGCTCCGCCATCGTGAAAATCTATCCTTCCGGCACCATCCCTGACACCTATTGCCAAGGACATCAGCGCAACACCGCCTCCTTCGGCTATGTGGCAGACGGTTCCCCCACCACCAAGCCCTACCAGCCCAACCCCGACTGTTCCTGGATGGTGGCCGTGCCCAACGCTAGCTCCTACACCTTCAGTTTCGACCGACTGGACCTCAACCCTAATGTGGACTACGTGACCATCTACAACGGTCCCACAGTACAAAGCGGCGTGAAAGTCGCGCTGACGGGCAACAACGTGCCCGGCGGCACCTACACGGTCAATGCCGACAGCGTGCTCATCACCTTCACCACCACGGGTTCTGTCGCCTCCAACACCGACTACTACGGGTTCCTCATCAGCTACACCTCCGAGCTGGCCACGCCCACTTGCGGTGCCTACAACATCACGGATTGGCATACCGAGTTGTCGGACGGCAGCGCTGACGGCGTCGCCTACCGTGCAGAGTCGAACTGTTCTTGGAATATCTCGCTCAACTACATCGCCGGCTACGCCTTCAACTTCACCAAGTTCGACCTCGGCTACGGCGATTTCGTGGACATCTACGACGCCACCACCAACCCGCCGACACTCCACCAACGTTTCGACATCTACAACCCTCCCACTGGCATCTACAATGTTCCTTTCAGGAAGATGAGGGTGAACTTCGTCGCCGACAACTACGATCAGAGAGACGGATTTGTGTTCAGCTACTACGCCATCGCCGGCGTGGAGGAGTACAGCGGCCTTGAAGACCTCACCGTCTATCCCAATCCTGCCTCCGACGCCATTCACGTGCGCTTCAGTCTGGACGAGGCCTCCGCGGTGAACTGCCGTTTGACGGACCTTGCCGGAAAGACCCTGCGCACTGAATCCATCCCCGCCGAAAGCGGTGAGAACAGCTATACGATAGATGTGTCTTCTCTCTCTTCCGGTTTCTATATGCTGGAAATGTCCACCTCCAAGGGCAAAGCAGTGCGGAAGGTGATGGTGCAATAGTCCTGCCTCCCCATTAAGAAAACCTGTTTGTTATGAAAAAGATCATCAGCCTCTTCACACTGCTGCTATTGCTCGCAGGAATCAGTTCGTGCAATCGCGGGGAGGGCACGGGCGGCACAGGCACCATTGAGGGCACTGTGTTCTCCGTCCTGCATCCCGACGACAACTACAACCTCGAGACCGACACCATACCCGCCGCCAAGACGGATGTGTTTCTCGTGTACGGCACCAGCGGGTTTTATGGCGACGATGTGGAGACCGACCACACTGGTTTCTACCAGTTCAAATACCTGCGGCCGGGCACCTACACCCTATACGCCTACTCCACCAAGCCTTCCGGCGAGCGCGTGGCCGTGTCGCGGACAGTAACGGTGGAGCGCGGCAAGGTGACAACCGCCCCCGACATCTACATCCACTCCGGCAAGGCCTATGGCACCTCCATCGTCAAGGGAGTCGTTAACGCCACTTATATTGACAAGAACGGAAACGTCACCGGCACTGGGCCCGCCTACGAGCACCGGATGTACATCCAGCGCAAGAGCGAACCCTATCCTTTCGACGATGTGCGCGCTGGCATCGACGGCGTGTTTATGTTCCAGAAAATCGACCCGGGGCAATATATCGTCTTCACCACCTCGGTGTACAACGAAGACGAGGTACCCTACATCATCCAAAAGGAGGTCACTGTGGAAGAGGCCGGCACCATCGTGGAAATTCAGGAACCTTTTGCCGTGACCATCCGCCCGTAAATAATAACGAACGCCATTGTCCGTTATTCCTTTTTATTAATAACCTACAAAACGATGAAAAAAAACTGGATTATCACGCTCATCCTGATATTGGCTGTATCGTTTGCCGCCGCGCAGACCACCACGGGCAAGGATTCCAAGAAGAACCTCACCATCAAGGAGTGGAAGAAACCGGCCGACGGCAAGAGCGCCCGTTTCCTGGACCACGTCACCAAATACAACTCCAAGGGTCAAAAGGTGGAGGAGATTGAATACGACTCCAAGGGGACGGTGACCAACCGTGTGGTGTACGAGTACGGCTCCAACGGGAAAGTCTCCCGCCAGATTATTTATGGTGCAAACAACAAAGTGTTCCGCATCCGCAAGTACGAGTACAACACCGACGGCACCAAACACAAGCAATACAACTACGCTCCCAACGGAAAACTCTTGTCCACCAAGGAATTCGAGTACATCCAGAGTTCCAAGTAAGGCACGCACCTATGGCAAGTCCTTCCGATCTCACCGATATTTTGCAGACGCTCCCCTCCATTTCCCTGGAGGAGATGAGTGCTGTGAAGCTGATGAACCGCACGGACACCAAATACCTGCTCAACGAGCAGATGCTGGCGGGGCTTGCCCAACAGTGGCCCGGACTGTTTTATGTACAGGAGAACCTCAACCTGCGCACGGCCAGTTACAAGACGTTGTACTTTGACACGCCCGACGCCCTCACCTACACCATCCATCACAACCAGCAGCTCCACCGTCAGAAAATCCGTGAGCGCATCTACGTGGAGTCCAACCTCTGTTTCCTTGAAGTCAAGAACAAGGTGAACACGGGGCGTACCAAGAAGAAGCGCATCGCCATCCCGATGGAGGAGTTCGGCAGTTTGTACGACACGGCCGCAAAGCGCGATTTCCTGCGCGAAAAGGTCTGGGTGACGCGCGACGAGCTGCAGCCCCGCCTGCAGAACGCCTTCCGGCGCATCACGCTGGTGAACCGCCAGCGGACCGAGCGCATCACCATCGATTCCGGCATCTCTTTCCACAACCTCGCAACGGAGCGCGATGCAGACGCTTCCGGACTGGTCATCATCGAAGTGAAGCAGGACGGCAACTGCCCCTCCGACTTCAAGCGGCTGCTGCGGGAGGCACGCATCCAAAGCCACGGCCTCAGCAAATACTGTCTCGGGATGCTCCTCACCGACGACCGCATCAAGTACAACCGCTTCAAGCCCAAAATGCGCTTCGTTTCCGACCTCATCGGGCGGGAACTGGCCATCGCCGCCCTACCCTCTTGAGCCTTTTCATATTTAACCTTAATAGATACCAAAAACAACACCCTATGATACAAGATTTCCCCGATTACGACCCGGAAATAGCCCGCGAATTTGGAATGGAGACCATTGACAGTGCCGGACAGCTCTTCGGCATTCCCTTCTTCGACGGACCCACCCTGTGGCAAATGCTGTTCCGTTTTGCCATCAACCTGGTGTTCTGCTGGCTTATTATCGGACTCTTCTACTACCGGAAGAGCAAGCGCCGCGACTACTATTTCACCTTTATGATGTTCAGCATCACCATCTTCTTTATGATCTTTTTGATGGACAACGTGAAGGTGCAGATCGGGTTCGCCTTAGGACTGTTTGCCATCTTCGGGATGATACGATACCGTACCGAGACGATACCCATCCGCGAAATGACCTATCTGTTCATCTCCATCGGCCTTTCCGTCATCAACGGTTTGGCAATGACCGCCAGTTATGCGGAGCTGCTGCTCACCAACATCATTGTGCTGGCCGCCGTCTGCATCTTCGAGCGGGTGAAATGGAAAAGACACACCGAAACCAAGATTATCCTTTACGAGAAGATAGAGTTGGTCAAGGCAGGACGCGAGGCCGAGCTCAAAGCGGACCTTGAGGAGCGCACCGGACTGCACATCACAGGTATGGAAGTTGGCCACATCAACTTCCTGAAGGACACGGCCTACATCAAGATCCATTACAAATCGGAGCAGCCGATGTACAACAGCGTCAACAACCTGACCAAGGTCAAATCAGACCAATATTTCTAACAATGGAAGCCCGAAGAATCCTCACCCTGTGCCTTATTCTCCTTTGGGGAACCATCGTGCACGCCCAGACTTTCGAGACGGGCGGGCTGGTGGGTGCCGAATATGAGATGAAGATCCTGAAGGGCTGGCACTGGAGTGCCGAGACGCAACTGCGCTTCGACCAGCACTTCACGCACTACGACCGCTGGAAAGTGAGTGTGGGCACGGACTACACCTTCCTGAAAAAGCACGTCAAGATCGGGGCCTATTACGGTCTCCTGAACTACCAGAGCAACGAGGGGGTATTCGACTGGCGCCACCGGGTGACTGGCACCCTGACCCTGTCGCACAAGTTCTCCAACTGGCGACTCGCCTACCGGGCCGCTTTCCAGTGGACCTTCCGCGACGAGCGGCGCGGCAGTTACCGCTTCAACCCAAAATCGTATATGCGCAACCGGCTGACCGTCACCTACTCCATCCCCAACAAGCCCGTGAAAATCTACGCTTCGGAAGAGTTCTGGTGGAGGCTCTACCATCCCGGCAAAAACATCATCGACAACCTGCGCACCACCGTAGGGGTCCAATACAGCATCAACAAGCGCCACACCTTGGACTTCTACCTCCGCTCCAACAATGAGGTGCAGGTCTCCAACCCCGACCACAAGTTGTACTTGGGCATCAAATACAGTTTTGACTAATACAATATTATAATATAGTAAGCCGAAAAAAAAATGCAAGAAATCATCACCGCCGCCAAAACATTTATGACAGACGTGCTCTTCAAGGGCATCCCGAAACTGCTCATCGCCATCCTGGTCTTCTGGATTGGCTGGAAACTCATCAAGTTGCTGAACAAGACCTTGAAAAAGAGTTACGAGCGGCATACCGTGGACCCGTCGTTGCAGCAGTTCCTCAACTCGCTGATTGACATCTCGCTGAAAGTGCTGTTGGTATTGACCGTAATGGGCATTTTAGGCATCAAGATGACCTCTTTTGTGGCCATCGTGGGTGCAGCGGGTCTGGCGGTGGGTATGGCTTTGCAAGGCACGCTCCAGAACTTTGCGGGCGGTGTCATCATTCTGCTGCTCAAGCCCTTCAAGGTGGGCGACTACATTGAGCAAGGCAGCTATGCGGGATTTGTGGAGAGCATCCAGATTTTCAACACCACGCTACGCACCTACGACAACCGCAACATCATCGTGCCGAACACCGAGCTGGCCACCAAGTCGCTGGTCAACCACTTCAACCTGCCGATGCGCCGCGTGAAGATCGCGGTGAGCATCGCTTACGGCGAGTCCGTGGACAAGGCCAGGGAGGTGCTGTTGCGCGTGGCCAACACCCATCCCTTAGTGCTGAAGGAGCCCAAGGCGCCCTTCGCCCCCGTGGAGGAACTCGGCGAAAGCTCCGTCAATATGAGTGTTTATGCTTGGTGCCTGCCCGAGAACTACTGGACTGTGCTGTACGACCTCAACCAACAGGTGTACGACGCCTTGATGAAGGAGCATATCGAAATCCCCTTCAACCAGTTGGATGTGCATATAAAAACAGACAAATAGATATTACTGGGTCACCGAGCCACTCTTCAGGGCCTTCTCGTAGAGTTGGTCCACGTGTTGCTTGATCACCTGCTGCTTGCGCTGGTTGAGCAGCATCATACGGGCAGCGGCCTTCTCCTCGTTGGTCTCGCTCACTGAACGCTGGTTCTTGTAGTCCAGAATGACCAACAGGTAGTGGTAGTCGCCAATCTCCTTTTCAATACACTTGTGTTGGGCCACATCTTCCTGCGAGAAATCAAAGGAGACCTCGTTCTGGATATCGTCCAGATAGAGCCACGCGTCATCATCCAGCAGATACTCGATGGAATCGCCCAACAGCACCATCAGCGGTTCTTTCTCCTCCACCCTTCTCTCCTTGTCGAAAAGGATGCCCTTGACCACCTCCACCAGCGGGGATTTCTTGGGCAACTTCACATAGTTGACCTTCACAATCTCCTTCTCGATGGTGTAACGTTTGTCAAAGCTCCTCATAAACGCCTCCAAATCCTCATCCGTGATGTTCATATTGGCGGTGTCGGAGATAATCTTGTTGAAATAGGTATTGATAAGCAGGTTGTTGCGGTACTCCTCCAGCTGGCGGTCGAAATTCTTCTCGCGGGGAGAGAGTCTCTTCTCGGCCTCGTGCAGGATGAGCTGCTCGCGCACCCAGTTGTCGATGAAATCGTTCACCAGGGCGATGCTGTCGGCGGGCGACAGGCCCGTGGGCATATTCTTCAGCACCTCCGACTCATAGAGCTTATGGTAATATACCTGCGCCATCACTTTGTCCTCGTGCCGGTGGCAAGAGGAGCAAAGCAACAGAAGCAAGAGCACTATCAGCAGGGGCGCGTTTCTCATCTTATCGCTTCAAGAGAGTTTGGAAAACCTTCTCGTCCACCACCACAGGATACTTGTTGCGAAGCTCTTTAATCCATTGCGCTTCCAGATAATCCTGGTAACGGCCGATGACCACGGCGCGGATCTCGTGCAGAGGCTTGTACGTCACAGCACCGGTGGAATCTGTCACGGGGAAGTCCTTCTTCACCACTTCGTAATAGTTCTCGATGCCCACGCTGTCCTGGATGGCGGCGTTCCACACCTTTTGGGAGTTGATTTCGTAGAGGAGCATACCATCGTGGAACTCCTTCACCAAATCTCTGTATTCAGGATACTTTTCGGTAAGATGCAGTTTTTCGTAGCGGATAATCTTTTCGGTCACAAAACCGGGATAGAGGGACTGGATGAAATCGATGACAGCACCGTTGATAGGAGTGCCTTGATAGCGGGCGATATACTGGGCAAATTCGGTGACGCTGCCCGTCTGGTCGGCGAAGGTGAACATCGGTTTCAGTTTCTCGATGCCCTTCAGGCGAGTGATATCAGTAGCAGTGGACTGGAAATAGTTTTCTGGAACGTTCTTCTTGAAGAACTTCATAGCCGCATTCTTGCCGCCTTCCTGGAAGTTATACTCCTTTTTGAGGCGGTTGACGAGCGACTCGCGGCTAGTACGGGCGCGGGAGTCGCGGGCCAGTGCGGATTTAAGCATATACTTGGCCTCTTCGGTGATAAACAGTTTCACCACAGAATCGCATTGGAGGATATGCCAACCGAGATAGGACGGAATAGGCTCCGATATCTCACCCTTCCTGAGTTTGAGGGCGGCAGCCACATAGTTGCCTGGACGGCGGTTAGGCGTAAATGGCTCCATCTTGCCACCCTGATTCTTCGTGGCCTTGTCGTCAGAATAGTTCTGGGCCAAGTCTGAGAACGACATTTTGCCGCTCTTGTATTGTTCCTGAATAAGACGCAGACGATCGGCAATTTGCCCCTTCGGAGCACCAGCCATGGCATTGGTGTCGGCCACAAAGACCTGAGACACGAAAATCTTGCCCACAGCGGGGATTTTGTCCTTGACATAGATCAGGTGATAACCATATTGGGTGCGCACAGGCATCGAAACTTGTCCCACGGGGAGGCTGAAAGCCGCCTTCTCAAACGGATATATCATCTCCAAGACAGAAAAATAACCCAGCTCACCCTTGTTGCCATACTGTTTTCTGCCGGTTTGGGGATTAAAATGGTCCTGCGCCGACTCGTCCTCGGAATAGAGATAAGCCGCCTCGCTGAAATCCATTCCCTTCACAATCTTGTCGCGAATCTGCATAATCTTATGGTAGGCGGCCAGGGTATCCTTGGGACTGGCACTTTGGCTACAGCGAACCAGTATATGCGAGGCACGCACCTGGTACTTGGAGTTTTGGAAGGCTTCCTCCAGAAGATGGTCACTCACCTCCGTATCCACGAGATACTGCTGTGCGGACTGCGTCTGATAGGAGGCCAGCTCGTTTTTGAACTGCGAAGACGTGTCCATCTTCAAGGCCGTGGCCTCTTGCACCTTCATCCGGTAGTTGATGTAAAGGTCCAGATACTCACGCAAATCCTTCTCGGTGGCTTCACTCAGCGTATTGTTTTTCTGATAAGCATTCAGGAATTCGTCAACCGTAACACTCTCCTTGCCAATGCGGACAAGCACGTTGTTGTTTGTCTGGGCATAGAGGGCCATCATTGAGCCCCAGAGCAGGAATGATAAAAAAATCCGTTTCATCTATTCTTTAAAATTTATTGTAAGTTATTATTATTCAAATATATAATACAAAATTCGTTTTTTCACCAAAGGTCTGCAAACATACATAATTTTTCGGAATAATCGGCTGTTAGCAGTTGGCTATTAGCTATTGGCTAAAAGCTAATCGCTATTTGCTAAAGGCTAATGGCCAATGGCCAACAGCCAACGTACTGGAAAATATCGTACTTTTGCCGTCCATTTCAAATTGGTTAAAAATGTACAACGAACTTTTGGAAGAAATATTCAAGGCGTACCCGATGTACCACAAAATCGGGTCGGCGGCCTACAAAGAGGGACTGGAAAACATCGAGGCGCTGCTCGCCATTGTGGGCAATCCCGAGCGGCGGCTGAAGGCCGTGCACATCGCCGGCACCAACGGCAAAGGGTCGGTGGCCCACCTGATGGCCTCCTACTGTCAGGAACGCGGACTTAAGACCGGCCTGTTCACCTCGCCCCATCTTGTGGACTTCCGCGAGCGCATCCGCATTGACGGCGAGATGATTCCCGAAGAGGCGGTCGTGGAGTTCTTCCGACGGTTCAAGCCCCAGTTCGACCAGCTGGAGCCCTCGTTTTTCGAGATGACCACCGCCTTAGCATTCTACTATTTTGCCGAACAGAAGGTAGATGTGGCCGTGGTGGAGGTGGGCCTGGGCGGGCGACTCGACTGCACCAACGTGCTCCGTCCCCTGCTCTCCATCATCACCAACATCACGCTGGAGCACACCCAGATGCTGGGCGACACGATTGCCAAAATCGCTTTCGAGAAGGCAGGCATCATCAAGCCCGACACGCCTGTTGTCATCGGGGAGTTCCATCCCGAGAGTTTCCCCGTCTTCACCGACATCGCCAACCAGCGCAACGCGCCCCTATTCCTCGCGGAGGACAACTACACCGTGGAGGGCAGCCTGGACGACTGCACCGTGCTGGATGTGACGGGGAACGTGCTGTACGAGCACCTCAACCTGCCCCTGGGTGGCGAGTACCAGCGCAAGAATCTGGTCACCTTCCTGCAGGCCGTGGAGGTGCTGGAGCAGCTCTGGCCCACCGACAAGGACGTGGTGCGCCCCGCCGTGGAACACGTCGTCGGCAACACCGGCTTCCGCGGTCGCTGGCAGGTGCTGCGCCAGCAGCCGCTCACCCTCTGCGACGTGGGCCACAACGTGGGAGGGCTCTCGCTCACAATGCGCCAGCTGGACGCGATGCCTTGCCGCCAGCTGCGCATCGTCTTCGGGATGGTCAGCGACAAGGACCTTGAGCACGTCATCCCCCTCCTGCCGCAGAAAGCGCTCTACTATGTGTGCCGTTCCAACAACGACCGCGCCATCCCCGCTGCTGAGCTCGCCACCCTGCTGACCGCGCACGGATTAGAATGCCGCACCTGCGGAAGCGTGGCGGAGGCCTTCGCCACCGCCGACCACGACTGCGCCCCCGACGACATCCTGTTCATCGGCGGCAGCTGCTTCGTGGTGGGAGACCTTCTAGAAACCATCCAATCCTAATTCCCTTAACCTTTAACCTCTTAACCTGAATAATCGCCTAATAAATTAGCGATTAATATCACTCATTTTTTTGATATTTCTAACACTTGTAGCTTCTGTTGTCCGCACAGGAGTGCGGACGCACCATAAAAAAAGCGGCCGCCCCTTCCGGGACCGCCGCCTTAGTATCATTGGGAATAATGATTAGAGTCTGTCGATGCAGTTCAAGTCGCTGAAGGCCACCTTGAGGCGTTCCACCATCGACTTCTCGCCTTCGCGCAGGAAGACGCGCGGGTCGTAGTACTTCTTGTTGGGCTTGTCTTCGCCTTCGGGGTTGCCGATTTGCGCTTGCAGATAAGCCTCGTTTTTCTTGTAATAATTCATAACACCTTCCCAGAAAGCCCATTGCGTGTCGGTGTCGATGTTCATCTTGATGACGCCGTAGCTGATGGCCTCTTTGATCTTGGCGGGTTCGGAGCCGGAGCCGCCGTGGAACACGAAGTTCACGGGGTTGGGTTGGGTGTTGAATTTCTTCTGGATGTACTCCTGGGAGTTGTGCAGGATGATGGGCTCGAGTTTCACGTTGCCGGGTTTATAGACACCGTGCACGTTGCCGAAGGAGGCAGCGATAGTGAAGTTCGGGCTGATCTTGCTCAGCTCCTCGTAGGCGTAGGCCACATCCTCGGGTTGCGTGTAGAGGCGGGCGCTGTCGATGCCAGTGTTGTCCACGCCATCCTCCTCGCCGCCAGTGATGCCGAGCTCGATTTCGAGGGTCATCTCAATCTTGGCCATACGGGCCAAATATTTCTTGCAGATCTCGATATTCTCCTTCAGGGGTTCCTCGGAGAGGTCGAGCATATGGGAGCTGAAGAGGGGCTTGCCGTGGGCGGCATAGTATTTCTCGCCTTCGTCGAGGAGACCGTCGATCCACGGGAGGAGCTTCTTGGCGGCGTGGTCGGTGTGCACCACCACGGGGATGCCGTACATCTCGGCCATACGATGGATGTGCAGGGCACCGGAAATGCTACCCTGGATGGCGGCCTGCTGGCCGTCGTTGCTCAGCGACTTGCCGGCGCAGAAAACGCCACCGCCGTTGGAGAACTGGATCATAACGGGCGAGTTTACCGCCTTGGCGGCCTCCATCACTGCGTTGATAGAGTCGGTACCAACCACGTTCACAGCGGGAAGGGCGAACTTGTTTTCCTTAGCAATGCGGAAGATTTCCTGCAAATCTTTACCATAAACCACACCGGGTTTCACTTTTGATAAAATTTTCTCTGACATAATGAATTGTTATTGATAGATTTGATAAATATGATCTTCAAAAAAACGTGCAAAGGTACAATTTTTTTCGTCATTGTACACTCCTTACCGTTTTCTTCTTTTCCATAGCCAGCGAGCAACCTTGGCTCCGACGGACAGGGCGGTCAGCAGGACCGGTTTCCCCGACGAGTTGTTGTTTTTCGACAACTTGGAAGAGAAAAGGCCTCTGCCCTCGCCCGAACCGATACGGGTGATGCCGGAAATCCGGGACCAGACACGCTTGAGTGTGTCCACGTCTTCCCGATAGGCCTCCAGGTCGCGGCCAATGAGATTCTCCTGACGTTTGATGCGCTTGCGCAACTGCGCCTTGCGGAGGGCTATCTCCCTCGGGTTAGAGAAAGGGGCATTGGATTTATTGCTCATTGCCACCTCCTTTCTCCTCCAGTTCCGGGGAAATCTCCTCAGCGGGTTGCTCATCCTCCTGCTCAGGATAGAGTATTCTGCTGAACTTGCGGATGAAGGCATTGACAAAGAGTTTGTCTTTGTAATGCAGCACCACCAGGATGACCACGATGAAGAGCGCGCAGACTATGGTATAGGCCCAACCGGCATTGAGAGCGATGGTGAGCCAGCTGATCAGGGCGTTCGACAGGTAGATGAACACCGCCAGCGCACACACCACCACAATGACCATCGAGAGGATGACGGAGAGAATCTGCGACGACTTGCCCAACAGCTCCAATTTCAGCAAATCGTAGCGTTGTGAGAGGTAGTCCTGCACATCCTTCACCGTCTTCTCGTTGCGCGGGGATTTACCCAACAGTTTTTCCAGAAAATTCATAATGGGGGAAAATTAGTCTTCCATTTCTTTGGATTCTTCATCCTCAAACAGGTCTTCCGGAGAGAAATCCTCCTCCGAAGGGGCATTCTTGCGATAGTTTTTCAGTTTGGCAATGAGATTGTCGATTTCCTCCTTGGTCATTTTGGAGGCTACCTTTTCACGGATGTCCTTGCCCTTGTCTGTCGTGAACAAAAGAGTGATGCCAGCAGCGGCTGCGGCGCCGGCAAAGAACGATAAAATTTCAGAAGCTTTCATAATTATAAAAGTTTTGGGGTTAAAAAATACAGTTGATTATTTTACGTCTTTTATACCCAGTTTCCCTTGCAGGGCCCGGGCTGTGTATGATTTTTTCTTCTCCATCAGTTTCTCGGGTGTGCCCTCGAAGACAATCTTGCCACCCCCTTCGCCGCCTTCGGGCCCCATATCGATGATCCAGTCGGCACACTTGATGATTTCCGTGTTATGCTCAATGACCACAATGGTGTTGTTGCGCTCCACCAAACGGTTGAAGGCCACATACAGTTTGTTGATGTCGTGGAAATGGAGGCCGGTGGTGGGCTCGTCGAAGATGAAGAGCTTGTTTTGGTCGTTGTCGTCGAGGGATAGATAATAGGCCAGTTTCACGCGCTGCGCCTCGCCGCCGGAAAGCGTGGAGGAGGGCTGGCCCAGAATCAAATAACCGAGCCCCACATCCTGTAACGGGAGCAGACGACGCACAATGTTCTGAGTCAGGTCCGTGACCGGCAGTTGGCGGAAAAACTCCAACGCCTCGTCCACGGTCATATTGAGGATGTCGGTGATGGTTTTGTCCTTGACCTTCACGTCCAATGCCTCGTCGCGGAAGCGCGAGCCGTTGCACGAGGGACAAATCATCTCCACATCGGCCATAAACTGCATATTGATGCGAATCTTGCCATCGCCCTCGCACTCCTCACAGCGACCGCCAGGCACATTGAAGGAGAAAAAGCCCGGCCGGTAGTTGCGCTGCTTGGCCAACGGCTGCGATGCGAACAGGTCGCGCACATAGTCGTAAGCCTTGACGTAGGTCACCGGATTGGAGCGGCTGGAACGGCCGATGGGGTCCTGGTCCACCAGCACCACATCGGATATCTTGGTCATATCAGCCTCTATGGCGACGCAACGGCCCGGCTTGGGACCGTTCTTGTCGAGTTTGCGCAGCAAGCCCGGATACAGGACATTGGAAATCAGGCTGCTCTTGCCCGAACCGCTCACACCCGTGATGACGGTCAGGCACTCCAAGGGTATCTTGACATCCACATTCTTCAGATTGTGCTCCTTGGCGCCTTTGATTTCCACATAGTTGCGCCAGCGGCGACGTCGCGTGGGCGTGGGAATATAGCGACACTCATCCTCCGGGAAGCCACCCACTAAGCCCCGGATATAGGAGGCCGTGAGGTTATCCTTCACCTGAAGGATGCTGTCAAAGTCGCCCGTGAAGACCACCTCGCCGCCGAACTGCCCGGCACGAGGACCGATATCGACGATATAGTCGGCAGCGCGGATGATGGACTCGTCGTGCTCCACCACGACCACCGTATTGCCGATGTCGCGCAGGTGCTTGAGCACGCGGATAAGGTTCTGCGTGTCGCGGGGATGGAGTCCGATGCTGGGCTCGTCAAGGATATAGAGCGACCCCACCAGGCTGCTGCCCAGGGAGGTGGCCAGATTTATGCGCTGCGACTCGCCGCCCGACAGGGTGCCCGTGGTGCGGTCGAGGGTCAGATAGCCGAGGCCCACCTCGTTGAGGAGCCCGATACGGGTGCGCAACTCCTTGAGCACATTGCGGGCAATCTCCTCTTCATTGGAAGACGAGAGCTTGAGTTGGTTGAAGAAGGTCTGCAGGTCGCTGACCGGCATCGCCAGCAAATCGGTGATGGACTTGCCGCCGACCTTCACATATTGCGCGTCCTTGCGCAGGCGCGTGCCGTGGCATTCGTGACAAACCTCACGCCCGCGATAACGGGCCTGCAGCACGCGATACTGTATTTTGTAAGTGTTGGCTGCCACAAACTGGAAGAACTGGGTGATGCCCTCCACGTGGTGTTTGGGGTCGCCGAACCACAGCAAGTCGAACTCCTTCTGCGTCAGGTCTTCGATGGCACGATAAACGGGGAAGTCGAGTTTGGTGGCCTGCTGGATGAAATAGCGGTTCCATTCGCCGAGCACCTCGCCGTGCCAGCAGGCCACTGCGCCGTCGGCCACCGAAAGCTGCCGGTTGGGAATCACCAGGTCGGGGTCCACGCCTTCCACCATACCCGTGCCGAGGCAGGTCTTGCACGCCCCATACGGGTTGTTGAAGCTAAACAGGTTGACAGATGGCTCCTCAAATTGGATGCCGTCGGCCTCAAAACGGTTGTTGAACGACTTCTGGGAGACGCTCTCCCCTTCCGTCTGTATGGTGCAGGCGCCCTTGCCCTCGGAAAAGGCCACGTTGACGGAATCCTGCAGACGAGGCAGGTTGTCTTCTATATTCTCGGATTTGAAACGGTCGATGAGCACATACATCTCGTTGATGCGCGTGCATTTCTTGCCGTTAAGGAACTCATCGATTTCGAAAAGGTTGCGACAATAGACCACACGGCTGAAGCCCTGCTGCCGCAGGATGGCAAGCTGCTCCAGAAGGGTGCGCCCCTCGGGGAGCACTATCGGGGCCAGCACATAGACGCGCAGCCCGGGAGGGGTCTTGCGCACGTAGCGGACCACATCGGCGGCATCATCGCTGCGCACCTCCTTGCCGCTCACGGGCGAGAAGGTATGGCCCACACGGGCGAACAGCAACTTCAAGTACTCGTAGATCTCCGTCACTGTGCCCACCGTGGAACGAGGGTTGTTCGACATCACGTGCTGCTCGATGGCAATGGCCGGCGGGATGCCCGTCACGGACTTCACCTCCGGCTTGCGCATACGCCCCATAAACTGGCGGGCGTACGAGCTGAGGCTCTCCACATAGCGGCGCTGCCCCTCCGCATACAGGGTGTCGAAAGCCAGCGACGACTTGCCCGATCCGGACAAGCCCGTGATAACCACCAGCTTGTTGCGGGGAATGTCAACATCAATGTTCTTCAAATTGTTGACTTTTGCGCCTCGTATGGATATGATGTTGGAGTTCATTTTTCGGGAAAGTGGGAGAAGGTTAAGGGTTAAAGGTTATTCAATTAAGCGATTATGGTCTTCGGTCTCAAGTCTTAAGTCTCAAGTCTCCAACAAATCATCAAGGAGCATCGATGAATAATATTGTAATATAGATAAGAGCAGGGATGGCGGCGAAGAGCAGGGAGTCAAAACGGTCGAGGATGCCACCGTGGCCCGGCATAATGTTGCCGCTGTCCTTCACGCCTGCGTTGCGTTTGAACAGTGACTCCACCAGGTCGCCGCAAGTGCCGAACACTACGATTATAAGGGCGAAAAGAATCCATTCCCAATGATTTCCCCGCATTGCTCCAAAATATGGAATGAGGGGCAAAAACCATACTAACACCAAGGTCATCACGCAACCGATGATTGTGCCTTCCCAAGTTTTCCCAGGGGAAATGTGAGGGCACATCTTGTGTTTGCCCAACAGGGTGCCGCCGAGGTAAGCGAACGTGTCATAAGACCAAATCAGGATGAAAAGGGCGAGCGCGTCGGAGGGCCTGATAAAAGAGAGTGTCGTGATGGCGGCCAGCGGACAGACAATCCACAAGGTTCCGCCCAAACCCGTGGAGATGCGTTCTATGGGATTGGTTTGGGGAGATATAAGTTCTCGAAGGGAAAAAACAGCAGCGAGCAGGAAGATGGATGCGAGGACAAGCACATAGAAGATAATCACGACGGATGCCTTGCCATCGTACAAATATCCACCGCCTTCGTTGTAATATTCAAACAGGAGACAAAACTGGGTGATGATGGCAGTAACCGTCATCAGGATTCGGGTGAAGATGCCGATGGGGGTTGACGTGAGATTCCCGAACTCATAGATGGCCAAGCCGGAGACGGCAGCCATAAGCACACACATCAGTGGCGGGCAGAAGGTGCCAGCCACCATAAGGGCCACATAGACGATTCCGGCAGCAGTGCGCACCAGCAAGTTCTTAGTCTTGGGATTCATCGGAGGGAGCGTTTTCAGGTTGTACCTCAGATGCAGGGGCGGGCTGGCTCTCAGGGCGGGGTTCCTCGATAAGCATCAGGATAATGCGGGGATTGAGGGGGGTGTAAACCGGTTTCCCGTCCACCTCCTCGGGATGGGTGGGCACGATAAACTCCGTCATCGGATAGGGTGTCTGGCCGTTGCGCTTGCATTGGTACTCGAGAGCGCTCTCATAGTCGGGGAAAATGCAGCGCTCGCGAGAGACCACGATGATATCCTTGGCCAGATTCTTCACAGAGGCGTATTGCGACACCGGCTGGGAAAAGCCGATGGCGCCGGAGCGAGCCACCAGCACATCGGAGAAGAAGAGGGCGGCATCCACCGGTTCGTTCAGCTGGACGGCATTGACGTGGCGCACCTTATACTTGTCGAGATAGGCCCCTAGGTTGGGGCTGGTGTTCAACAACATACTATATTGCTGTCCCTGCGCGATTTTGACCAGATACTGCACCATATTCTGCGTCGTGCAGGGTATGTATTTGCCGCCTGCCGCACGGAATGTTTCCACAAACTGTACAAAAAGGTTTGAAACGGGTGGGAACAACTCTCCCGACACGTTCGGCACAGATATTGAGGAATGACTCTTGTAATTCAATCCGTTGCGAATATTCTTGCGGATGGTTTCCTTTCCGACAAACATTTTGGGATTCAATGAAGTATTCTCTTCCATAACGGGGTAAGGTTTCTTTGATTAACAAGCAGGTGTATCCTCGTTTTGAACGGGTGTTTCAGGGACTTGAGACTCAGCAGGTTCAACCGCGTCAGCGGCAAAAGGGCGTTTGCCGAGGATACGCTCCACATCTTCGGTGAAGATGACCTCGCGTTCCAGGAGCAGAGCGGCGAGCTGGTCGAGTTGCTCTTTGTGCTCGGAGAGTATCTGCTTGGCCTTGGTGTAGCAAGACTCGATGAGGGCGTGCACCTGCTCGTCAATGGCCTCGGCCGTCTTCTCGCTATAGGGTTTCTGGAGACTGTACTCCTGCTGGCCCGTGGAGTCGTAATAGCTGACATTGCCGATTTTCTTGTCGAGGCCGTAATAGACGACCATCGCGTAAGCCTGTTTGGAGACACGTTCCAGATCGTTGAGGGCGCCGGTGGAGACGGTATTGAAGACCACCTCTTCGGCGGCGCGTCCGCCAAGGAGGGCGGTCATCTCGTCCACCAGCTGGTCGTAGTTGGTGAGCTGGCGTTCCTCGGGCAGGTACCAGGCGGCGCCGAGGGCCTTGCCACGGGGCACGATGGTCACCTTCACCAGCGGCGAGGCGTACTTGAGCAGCCAACTGACGGTGGCGTGGCCCGACTCGTGATAGGCGATGGTCTTCTTCTCCTGCGGGGTGAAGACGCTGCCGCGGCGCTCCAAGCCTCCGATGATTCTGTCCACAGCGGCGAGGAAATCCTCTTTCTCAATCTGTTGCTTGTTGTTGCGGGCGGCGATGAGCGCGGCCTCGTTACACACATTGGCAATGTCGGCGCCGGAGAAGCCGGGGGTCTGCTTGGCGAAGAAGTCGAGGTCCACATCGGGACCGAGTTTGAGTTTGCGCACGTGCACACCGAAGATGCCGCGGCGCTCGTTGAGGTTGGGCAGCTCCACCGCAATCTGACGGTCGAAGCGGCCAGCACGCAGCAGGGCGCGGTCGAGGACATCGGCGCGGTTAGTGGCCGCCATAATGATAACGCCCGCGTTAGTGGAGAAACCGTCCATCTCGGTCAGCAACTGGTTGAGGGTGCTCTCGCGCTCGTCGTTGGCGTTCGAGATAGCGCTCTTGCCACGGGCACGCCCGATGGCGTCAATCTCGTCAATGAATATGATGCAGGGGGCCTTCTCTTTGGCAGTCTTGAAGAGGTCGCGCACGCGGGAGGCACCCACGCCCACGAACATCTCCACAAAGTCGGAGCCCGACAGCGAGAAGAAGGGCACCTTGGCCTCGCCGGCCACGGCCTTGGCCAAGAGGGTTTTGCCCGTGCCCGGAGGGCCTACCAGCAGCACGCCCTTGGGGATCTTGCCGCCCAGCACCGTGTATTTCTTGGGGTTCTTGAGGAAGTCCACCACCTCTTCAATCTCGAACTTGGCGCCTTCCAGTCCGGCCACGTCCTTGAAGGTGACCAACTGCCCGGATTTCTCGTCAAACTCCTGGGCACGCGACTTCCCGATATTGAAGATGCTGCCGCCACCGCCCATTCCAGCACCACCTCTCGCCATAGAGCGAATGGACCAGATGATGAGGAAGACAAACAGCAGCATCGGGAGAATCCAAAAAACGAACTCAAAACCGTAGTTCTTGGTATTGTCCTGTTTCACGGGAAAATCATACTCATCCACAACGTCCATCTCCGTGAGAGTGCTGTCCTTGGCAAGGCGCTTCTGGACGGCGTTTCCCCGGATATCCTTCAACTCGTTGTAGAAGACCTGGAAGTCGCCAGCGGGCAGGGAGTACTGCGGCCCGTCCACGTTCTCTTTCACCTTGTCGTAAGCGGGCTTGTCGAGGGCCTCTGTCTTAAGGAAAATATTGACTTTCTCCACGCTGCGTACATACTCCACGTGGTCGATGTCGCGGTTTTCCACCATCTGCTTGAACTGGGTGTTGTCCACCTCAACGGTTCGTGTCTCGGTGCCGGAAAGCAACCAATAGCCAAGCAGGACGAGGAAAAGCAACAAATAGACGAGGCTGAAGTTGAATTTTTTCTTGTCTTTGGGGTCTTTTCCCGACAAATTGAAGGGATTCTTGCCAGCGCGATTGTTATTTTGCTTGTTTTGCGGATCCATAGGATAGAGATAGAGGGGTTAGAACTTTTGGATGTCGGCATCATTCCAGAGCGCCTCGATGTTGTAGTACTCGCGGGCCTCGGGCTGGAAAATGTGGACCAGCACGTTGAAATAGTCGAGCAGAATCCATTCTTTGTTCTCCAGGCCTTCCACGTGGAGGGGTTTGGTGTTGGCCACGCGCTGGGTTTGCTCCTGCACATAGTCGCACAAAGTTTCCACGTGAGGCTTGGAATTTCCCGTACAAATTATGAAATAATCAAAATATACGTGATTGATTTTTTTCAAGTCTATGCACTGGATATCCACCCCCTGTTTTTCTATAAGTGATTGTATGATAAGTTCTTCAATATTTCCTTCGTAAGGAGTTCCTTCAAATTTGACTTTTTTTCTCGTAGCCATAAACTGTTATTAATTTTGGGTGGCAAAGGTACATTTTTTTTTATACTTTTGCGGCCTCAAAAAAAACAATAATATTAGTCTATGAAAAAAATCATTCTCCTCATCACCTTTGCATTTGTCGCCACATTCATCGCGAATGCCCAGAGAGACATCGTTGGCACGCCCTACACTTTCAATCACAATGACATATCATTGGCTGTGGACCGCATTGACCTGCCCGCATTTGACAAGGAAGAGTTGATGGCCGAGGACGCCATCAGGGCCAAGGAGGGTGCTCCTATGCGTATTGGTGCGATGCACCACGTCAGCTACAATTTCAACAACAGCGGCCGCAAGGACATCCTGCCCGACGGCTCCACTTTGTGGCGTTTGACGCTCCATTCCCAAGGCGCTGTGGCGATGGCCGTGTTCTTTTCCACCTTCAACATTCCTGAAGGCGCCACAATGCACATCTACAGCGGTGACCGCAAACAACTGACCGGCACCTATACCGTGAAGGATGTGGAGTCCAATGGTGTAATGCCTTCCGAGTTCATCGGTGGCGACGAGGTGACGATTGAGTATCACGAGCCCGCAGACGTCCCTTTCCACGGTGTGATTGAGATTGACCGCGTGAGCCATATTTACCGTACAGTTTTAGACATACCCGGTTACACGAAAGGTAACGTGGACGAAGCTGAAGACTGTCACTACCACGCTGCCTGTCCGGAAGGTGCTTCCTGGCACGACCAGATCAACTCTGTGGTGAGAATCACCATTTCCGGCACTTCCGGCACCTATTTCTGCTCCGGCGCCCTCATCAACAACGTGCGTATGGACAAGACCCCGTATGTGTTGTCCGCCAACCACTGCCTCGACGGTGCTTCCTCCACTTTCCGTTTCGACTTTTTCTACCAGTTCCTGCATTGCGACGGTTCTGGGCTCTCCCCTGCCAAATATGTGCAAGGTGGTGAAATCAAGGCTATGATCAGCTATAATTCGAGCACAGGCACCAGCACAAGTTCCGACTTCCTGTTGCTGCTCATCACCAAGGACCTATCCACCAGACCTTGGTCCGACAGCCTTTACTTCGCTGGTTGGGACGCCGGTGGCTCCTCCTCCGTGGGTCTGGCCATCCACCACCCTGCAGGTGCCCGCAAGCGTTTCAGCTTCCCGCGCCAAGTGTTCTCCTACGGCAACAAATACTGGGGTGTCAACTGGTACACCAACCCCAACCGCGGATGCACAGAACAGGGTTCTTCCGGTTCCCCGCTCTTCAACGCCAACAAGCTCATCATCGGCGACCTCAGCTCCGGTTCCAGCTCCTGCGACAATCCCTCGGGTTCCGACTACTACGGCAAGCTTTCCTACTCTTGGACCAACAACAATAACTCCAATAACGCCCGTAAACTCAAGCCGTGGCTTGACCCGGACAACACTGGCACGCTTTCCTTGCCTGGTATGGATTTCCACGGCGTTGTCGGTGTGCGCGACAACAGCAGCCACATCCGCTATTTCAACGTCTCCCCCAACCCCTCCAACGGCAACGTGACCGTCAAGGGCTCCTTCAGCGAAAATAACGGAATCTGCAATGTTTACAACGCTATGGGTATGCTTGTTTATTCTGAAGACATCTCCCTCGCCCCGACCTTCAACCTCAACCTCAGCCACCTCAACCACGGCATCTACTTCGTCGAGATCAATGACGGCGGACAGGTGTACCGTTCCAAGGTGGTCATCGCCCAATAGGGGTCCACTTTTATAGGCCGCTATGACTCCGCTACTGTCCACGAGCTTCCTGCCCCCCGTTGAGCACTTTGCCTTCTTGACGCAGCAGGAGGTGCAGGTGGAGAGTTGCGAGCACTACCAGAAGCAGAGTTTCCGCACGCGCTGCGCCATCCTCACCGCCAACGGGCGGGAGACCCTCTCGCTGCCCGTTGTGCACTGCCCTGACAAGGAGCCCATCCTACAGACCCGCATCGACTACAGCACGCCTTGGCAGCGCACCCTTTGGCGCGCGATCGAGTCGGCCTACGGCGGAAGCCCCTTCTTTCTCTACTACCGGGACGCCATCCAGCCCTTCTTTGAAAAGCGATATGAGCTGCTATTCGACTACAACCTTCAGATTATCAAAACCATCCTTCGCGCACTCCGCCTGCCCACCGTCATCACAACGACCAATGATTTCCAGCCAATGGCGGCAAACGACTTGCGCGAGCTGATACATCCGCGCCGGCAATCGAAAGCCGACTACCCTCTCCGTCTCACAGAGCCCTACTACCAGGTGTTCGCCCATAAGTTCGGCTTTGTGCCCAACCTCTCCGTCATCGACCTGCTTTTCAACCTCGGTCCCGAGGCCGGTCCATACCTGCAACGCCTCCGCACCCGCTTCCAACACGAAATGAATCTATAGCAATGTCAGAAGAAAAACTCAGTTTCGGGGATAAGATATACCTCCTTTTCAAACAATTCCTCAACCGAATCACCTATTCGCAGAATCTGTTTGACGAGGATGTTTGGAAATTGCGTTTCTCCAAAAAACAAGAGCAACGGAAATACACCATCGAGAAGAGTCTTTTCAGCTTCTCCCTCAAGAGTTGGGATGACATTTTCAAGTACCTGCTCGGCATCTCCTTGCTGGTGATGCTGGTGTTTATGGTGCTGCTGAGCCGCAACGTCGGCATTTCCGAACGGGAGATAGAGCAGAACGCCTATTCGGAGCTGGTGTACAACTATTTCCACCACAATGTGGATGCCGAGACTTTCCACGCGCACCCGTATGCCTCCACCCAGGCCCAGTACATCGACTTGCTGCTGTACAACATCGGCAAAATCCTGCACGTGGAAGATGTTTTCGTGATGAAGCATCTGGTCAGTGCCATTTTCGGATGGCTGCTGATTGTATATCTCTCCATCCTCATCCTGAGGGCCTTCAACTGGCGGGCGGCGTTCTTCACGGCCTTCTTCCTGTTCATCTCGCCCCGTTTCACCGGTTACTCGGTGAGCAACGTCGTGGATGTCACCTTCGCCTTCGGGTTCGTGTTCACCATCACGCAGATCTACTACTTCTGCCGGGAGCTGCCGGTCATCCGCATCTTCCGACTGGTAAAGATAGTACTCGGCACGCTGCTGGCCGTTTCCACTTTCAACGCCGGCTTCATACTTGTCCACTTCTTCACCATCTTCGTGTTGCTCAACTTCTTGTTGTACAACCCCCTCAAAAAGATGTTCACCAAAGAGTACCTGAAACCGTTGGGCATCCTGTGTCTGATGATAGTGGCTTATACTGTGGTGATCTACATCATACACGCGGTGGGCACCTTCTTCCTGGCCAAGTCGGTCATAGCCCCCAGCCAGGCCTTCAGTCTGTTAACCATCAACTACCCTTGCGCACAGAACCAGCTGTTCGAGGGGCATCTCATCGGCCCTGACAACCACCCCACCCACTACTTTGTCAAGTACCTTTTCATCACCATACCCACCGTGGTGCTCATCGGGTTCCTACTGTTCTTTGTCTTCTTAAAGACAGCCGTAAAGTCGCTGAAGCCCTACTCCACCTTCATCTTCCTTTACACTTTCCTGTATTGTGTGTTCAAGGTGCGGCTGCATTACCTGAACCCTGACACAATGTGGGCTATCTATTATTGTGTGTACCCGTTGTTTATGCTGATTGCGGCCAGCGGATACGAATGCACCCTGGAGAGTATCAACGACAAATACACCAACATCGTGGTGGTGGGTCTGGTCGCGCTGCTGTCGTTTATGCCCATACGGCATATCGTCTTCAACCAGCCGCTCACCTCGGTCTATTTCAACGAGATATCGGGCGGCATCCACAATGCGTACAGCAAATACGCCTTGGACGTCACCGACGACGCCAACAAGCAGGCCTGCCAATGGGTATCCGACTACATCCATCGGAACGAGGTGGGGCGGCACGCCGACGGAGACCGGTTCATCGTGGGCACGAACGGCAACAACGCCTGCCCGCTGTTTTTCGAGCGCGACACCAACATCGTGCTGGTCCAGAAGCCCTACAGCAAGAGTGACACGACGTGGGACTACTACATTGCCTTCTGCCACGACCTGCCGGCCGCGCAGCTCCGCAACGGCACTTGGCCCGCCGACTCGACCATCCACCGGATCTCCATCGAGACAAAACCCATCGTGGCCGTCTATCGCAACGACTACCGTCATCGCCTGCATCTGCTCAACGACAGCATCGCCGCCATCGAGTTGCAGCGCCTCGACAGCATCGCTGCCGCCAGCTTGTCAGCCGAATAGCAGAGGAGAAACCTAACAGATATTTTTGTATTTTTGCACTCTTATTTTGATAATCATCATCATTCACAATGATAGAATATAATACCAAACGAAACAAACTCATCATCAGAGAATACGGTCGTAACGTCCAGAAGATGGTGGAGGACACCCTCACCATTGAGGACCGTGACCAGCGCACCGCCGCCGCCCGCGCCATCGTGCGCGTGATGGCCCAACTCAACGACCCGACCGACAAGCCCACCGTCTCCACCCAGGAATCCATCGACTACTGGCACAAGCTCTGGGACCATCTCTACATCATCTCCGACTACAAACTTGACATCGACAGTCCCTTCCCCAAGCCGGTGCCCGACACCAGCGAGAAGAAAGTGGTGAAGCCTGACTACAACAAGCACCGCATCACCCTGCGCACCTACGGGCGCAATATGCAGAACGTCATCAAGGAGGTCTCCTCCTACCCTGAAAAAGAGCGGGAACGTATGGCCAAGGTGCTGGCCAATGACCTCAAGATGATGTACTTGAGTTACAACCGTGACTCCGTCAACGACGAACTCATCAAACGGCAGTTGCACGAACTCTCCGACGGCGCGCTGACCGTGCCCGAGGACTTCTCCCTCTCCACTACCAAGGAGTTGTTGCATCTGGTCAACAGCAACACCTCCTTCTACATCACGCCCGCCAAGCCCAAGAAGAAGAAAAAGAAAAAGAAGAAAAAGAAAAATCCTCCCACAGAATGAACATCATTGAAGTCCAAGAGGTCACCAAACGCTATGCCAACCATTTGGCATTGGACAAGGTCTCCCTCTCCGTCCGCGAGGGTGTTGTTTTCGGTTTGCTAGGCCCCAACGGTGCCGGCAAGACCACCCTCATCCGCATCTTGAACCAAATCACCTACCCTGACTCGGGCGCTGTCTTTTTCAAAGGCCACCCGCTCCAGGCGGATGACGTGCTGCAAATAGGATATCTTCCCGAAGAGCGCGGGCTTTACAAGAAGATGAAGGCCGGCGAGCAGGCCCTCTATCTGGCCCGGCTCAAGGGCCTTGACCGCGACACGGCCTACAAGCGCCTGCGCGAGAAATTCCAGCAATACGGCATCCTCGACTGGTGGAACCGCCCCGTGGAGGAACTCTCCAAGGGAATGCAGCAGAAACTGCAGTTCATCACCACCATCCTGCACCAGCCCGCTTTCCTCATCCTCGATGAGCCCTTCAGCGGCTTCGACCCCATCAACACCAACCTTCTCAAGGAGGAAATCCTGCAACTCAAGAAGGAGGGCACCACCATCATCCTCTCCACCCACAATATGGCTTCCGTGGAGGAGATTTGCGACGAGATTGCCCTCATCAACCAGTCCCGGAAAATCCTGGAAGGCAACCTCTTCGATGTCAAAAACCGGTTCAAGAAGAACATCTTCTCTTTGGAAATCCAGGAAGAGGACCCCGCCGTGGAGGCTATGCTCGGCGAGCAGTTCTCCGTTTTGGGGAAAGAACCGCTCCCCCACTCCGTGCAATACAGAATCCAAATTCCGGAAGGCAAACGCTCCAACGACCTGCTTTCCGCCGTTATGCAGCATACCGACATCCTCTCCTTCAGCGAGATACTCCCCACGATGAATGAGATTTTCATTGAACAAGTAGAAAACTTCAACAAAGCGCACCACGATGAAAAATAACAAGACCTTTCTCATCATCGCCCGCGAATACATCACCCGCGTGCGCAAAAAATCGTTCATCCTCATCACCATCCTGATGCCCATCCTGATGGCGCTGCTGATTGCCCTGCCGACCCTGCTGGTCATCAAGAGCGAACAATCACAGCACACCCACGTGCTCGTGGTCGATGACACGGAAATCTTCATCAACGGCTTCCAGCCCAACGACAACATCAGCTTCAGCTACGCCTCCGGCAACGTGGAAGCGCTCAAGCAGGACGCCTTCAACAACGAGAAATACGACTGCGTGTTCCATATCCTCGACAATTCCGTCGGGTTAAAATCGAATCTCTATTACCGGAAGCACATCCCCAGCCATCTCCAGTCCACACTGGAAAGCCAGATGAACGACATCTTCTTCGACAAGATGCTGGTGGACTCACTGCACATACAGCCCGATCGTTTTGCCAAGCTACAAGAACTGACCAAAGCGGACATCACCACCATACAAGTAGATGACAAGGGCAATGAAAAGGAGAATATCGCCGAAATCAACGAGATTGTCGGGATATTCTGCGGTATTTTCATCTATTTTGTCATCATCATCTTCGCCAGCCAAGTGCTGCGCGGGGTGCTGGAGGAGAAGAGCAACCGCATTGTCGAGGTGCTTATCTCGTCCGTCAAACCAATGCAGTTGCTGGTGGGCAAGATTGTGGGTATCGCCCTGGTGGGCATCACGCAATTTGTCATCTGGGTAGTGCTGACCTTCGGCATTGTCTCTGTGGTCGGCCTGTTTGCCAACCCCGGAAACCTCTCGCCCGAAATCACGGAGATGGTGGCCAATGGGGACGCTGCGGACGCCGCGGCCGGACTGAGCATCTTCAAGACTATCGGCGACCACTTCACGTTCTCGTTTACCACGCTGATTCTCAGTTTCTTCTTTTTCTTCATCGTGGGATATCTCATCTACGCCACCCTGTATGCGGCAACGGGCTCAGTGGTGGACAACGAGAGCGACTCGCAGCAATACACGATGCCGGTGACCATTCCGCTCCTTCTAGCCATCATCCTCATCCCCACCATTGCCACTAACCCGTCGGGGCAGCTGGCGTTTTGGTTCTCGATGATACCGCTCACCTCGCCCATCACGATGTTGGTGCGCCTGCCGGCAGGCGTGCCCCTCTGGCAACTGCTCACCTCTATGGGCGTGGCGCTGCTCTTCCTGGTGTTCTGCATCTGGTTCGCCGCCAAAGTCTATCGTATGGGCATCCTGATGTATGGTAAGAAAAGCAGCTGGAAAGAGATTTTCCGCTGGTTGAGAAAAGCGTGATTTTTTATTATTTTTGTCCCCGCTTTTTCCAAAACCGACAAAAGCGCAAAAACTGGAATATTTTTACAACAACATAATCTAAATCAACCAAAACTTCCCACTATGTATAAGATTCAGAGTCACCCGATCCTCTCCATCCCTACGGGCGATGAAGTGACCTTTGAATTTAAAGGCCAAATCGTAAAGGCGCAAAAGGGCTACACCATTGCCGCGGCGTTGCACCAAGCCGGTTTCCCCATCCACAGTCACAGCCTCACCGGGCGCGAGCGCAGTATGGACTGCGGCATCGGCAAGTGCGGGGCCTGCGAGATGCTCGTGGACGGTGAAGTGAAGCGCATCTGCATCACCAAAGTGGACGGTGTCCGCAAGGTGGAGGAGATTGCCCACAACCATCTGCCTGCCAGCACCCCGAACGCCACCAGCGACAAGGGCGTCAAAGTCTATAAGACCGAAGTCGCCATCATCGGCGCCGGTCCTGCCGGCCTCGCCTGCCGCGAACAACTCAACAAACTGAACATCCCCAACATCGTCATAGACAACAACGACCGCATCGGCGGCCAGTTCACGATGCAGACCCACCAGTTCTTCTTCTTCGAGAAAGAAAAGAAATACGGCGGTATGCGTGGTTTCGACATTGCCAAGACCCTCGCCGGCGACGACCACTCCGGCATCCTGCTCAACAGCACCGTGTGGGACATCCTCGAGGGCAAGCGCGTGGCCGCCAAGAATATGGAGGACAACTCCCTCTTCTTTGTCGATGCCAACTACTTGGTGGTGGCCACGGGTGCATTCCCGTTTATGCCCACCTTTGAGAACGACGACCTGCCCGGCGTCTATACCGCCGCCGTCGTCCAAAAGATGATGAACCTGCAGCACACGCTGCTCGGCAAGCGCATCCTTACCATCGGGGCCGGCAACATCGGCTACCTCACCTCCTACCAGGCAATGCAGGCCGGCGCGCAGGTGGTGGCCATCGTGGAGGCTATGGACCACGAGGGCGGATTCCCCGTGCAGGCCAACCGCGTGCGCCGTCTCGGCATCCCCATCATCACCTCCCACACGCTGCTCAAAGCTATACCCAACGAGGACCACACTGGCGTGGTGGGCGCCGTCATCGCCGAATGCAAGAACTTCCAGCCCGTGCCCGGCACGGAGCAGGTCATCAAGGATATTGACCTCATTAATATATGCACTGGACTGAAGCCCGACAACCTGATTCTGGAAAAGGGCAAGGTCACCTTCGGGCTGCACACCTACGGGGTGGGCGACGCCACCCGTGTGGGCGAGGGCACCTGCGCCGTGCTCCGCGGCAAACAGGCGGCTATGGAAATCGCCCAGGACCTCGGTGTCCGCTTCAACTACGACGACTACCTCGCCGTGACCAAGGACTACGCCGACTCGCAACAGCACCCTGTGCGCGTGCTCGACAAACCCAACCATCCCGCCGGCGACCGTCTGCAAAAGCCCTTCGTGATGGCCGACTGCCTCTACGGCTTCGCCTGCAACCCCTGCACCTTTGCCTGCCCGCAGGGCGCCATCACCAAATCAGCCACCAACTGCGTGCCGCAAATCGACTACGACAAGTGCATCGGTTGTATGAAGTGCGTGAACCACTGCCCGGGTCTGGCACTGTTTGGCTACAACCTGCCCAAGAACTGGCTCTTCCTGCCGTTCGAGTACGAGGCCGAGGAGAACGCAGAGGTTTATCTCGTGAACGACAATGGCCAGAAGGTGGGCGAAGGCATCATCGAGAAAATTACCAAGGGTGAAAACAAGACCAACGTGGCCCGCGTGAAAGCCCTCAACGTGGAGGGCGAGGCTCTGATGGAGGTCACGGGCTTCATCCTGAAAGAAAGATACCCGAAAGCCCTGAACTGGGAGAAATTATCCGCCAAGGAAGAGGATCCCGCCTATGTCTGCCATTGCGACGACGTGAAGATCGAGACCATCCTGGCTGCCGTGAAGGGCAAGAAAATCATCTCCGTGGACGAGCTGAAGCACATCACGCGCATCGGTATGGGCCCGTGCCGCGGCAAGCGCTGCATCCCGCGTGTGAAACAACTGCTGGCAGGCCACGGCGTGGAGGTCGTGGGCGACGCCACCCCGCGCGGACCGCTCTCCTCGCAACTCAACATCGGCGAGCTCTGCCCGAGCCATAAGTCCGAGGAGTTCGTGACCAACGTCAACGGCAATCCCACCCAAAAGGTGGAATGCGACGTGTTTGTGGCCGGTGGCGGCATCACGGGCAGCGGACTGTTCCGTTACTTCGCCGAGGCTGGCAAGAAGGTGGTGCTCTGCAATGCCGAACGCGGCTCCTCCTGGCGCTGCATCGGCGGCGGCCGTCCCAGCTTCTCCGTGCCGGAAATTGCAGACATCGCCGAGCACAACCGCGCCATCTTCGAGGAGATCCAGAAGGTGACCAACATCAACTACAAACCCACCCGCTATGTCGGCTTCGCCCACGACGAGGCCAACTACAAGGCTCTGGAGAAATCCCTCGAGTGGAGCGACGGCTATATGGTTGACAAGAAGGACTTCCTCAAGGAGGTTTCCCCCTACTTCAACCCGAACCTGAACACTTACCAGGCCGCGTGCATCACCAATGCCTGCTGGCAGGCAACACCCGGCCCCACCATCAACTACATCCGCAACATCGCCATCGAGCGCGGCGGCGTGCTGCTGGAAGACACCCGTCTGCTGGAGGTTCGCAAGACCGCCAAGGGCTTTATGGCCTTGGTGAAGACCCACGACAAGCAGTATGTGGAGTACCATTGCGAGCACTTCGTGAACGCCCTTGGACCGAGTGCCAACCAGTTTGCCGAGCAGCTGGGTATGCACCTCGGACTCTACCCCATCAAGCACCAGGCATTCATCACGCACCGCCTGCCGATGCTGGGCAAGGACAGCGACTCGCTGGATATGCTCATCGACCGCCGCAAGTACAAAGGCTTCTCGGCCGTCTATGGCCAGCAGTTCGCGGAGACGGGCCAGATTATCGGCTGTGCCTCCCCTGCCACCGAGCAACTGCAGGCCGGCAAGGAACTGAAGTACAACACGCAGGACTTTCTGCAGGTGTGTGCCGAGATGTTCATCGACTGGATTCCGCAGCTCAAGAACGTCAGCTTCCAGGCCACCTGGGCCGGCTACTACACGGAACCGCGCTACATCGTGGATCCCGAGCACGGCCTGCTGGTCGGTATGCGCGGCCACGGCTTTATGCTGGGCCAGTATCTCGCCAAGATTTACGTGGACAAGTACCTCGGCAAGGAGGCCCCGTCCTATATGTCGCGCCTCGCCATCAGCGGCGACGGCCTCAGCGAGAACGCGTTCCAGTAGAAAATCGTCGGCTAATTCACATACAGAGGGGGTGGCTACTTTTTAGCCACCCCCCTTTTTATATCTCGAGGCATCACTGTGCAACGAGTATAATAAGCGATAGGAGAAACCCTATCTTTTGCTTTTTCGGTTCAATTGCTATATCATTGCCTCACTTTTTTTCTTACTTTTGCATCGTCGTTCCAAACTCTTTGAGTACGGCATTTTATTAAAAGGAAAATGTATTCGCTCCATTTTCTTGTTGTTTGTCTATCCTGTTGAGCGAGCGGGAATAAAAACCGACGGGCTGATGGTATATAACCAGCATCTTTTATATGAGAAAATTGCTATTCGTTTGTTTTATTTTAGCATTGTCTTTGTCTGGATTTGGACAATTTTTTAATGCGAATCAAATAGATCGCAAACCAGGCAAACCTGGTCACCCGATGCAAAGTGATTTGAAGTTTGCCGCCATTTATAACACACCGATGACAGACATTGAACAAATCGCTAAAATCACCAGCCAATATTTTGCTCAAGACAGCCTACTTGAATTTGCGCAATGGGACGAAAATTCTGGCCAGAACGTCGCGCATTTTTCATTAAAAAGAGGACAATACAGAACCAATTGTATGGGTGTGCCCTTTGTAAGGAACCCGGTCATACTGGATTTCAATATTAATTTTCAGTTCGAAGAGGGACAAATGAAAATGACTTTTACTGATTTTTCATCCCGTATTTACGCTTTTGCCGATGAAAATAAAAACTTATATATAGGCAACGAAACTTTAAACGAAGTGGAACAACCCATTATGGACGAATGGATAGAATCTTTAATGGATGCATATTTTTCATACGAATCACTCAGAGGAAGTGCAAGAAAGGATTTAAGATCAAATATTGAGCAGCAATTCAGCAAATATGAAGCTGCGCGAAATGGCGGCCATACACAAATCATCACATTGGACAATATGGCACAATACAAGCGCAAAGGTCTGGAACCTTTTTGGCAGATGATCATCGATAACCATAAAGAGAATCATTGGGTATTAGGAGTTGATAAGAATTGTTTTGATAATTATTTTTCTGTTATCCTAATGTCCTATTTCCAAGAAATCGCCAAATTGATTAATGGTGAATTTGAAGCGGTTGCTCTAGATGGTGAGTTAATTTATGAAAAGGATGCAGATGGAAAAGTCAGACCTGTTGACCCTAAACTGAAAAAACAATGGATAAAAGAAAATCGCTCCTTATAATTGCTCTTCTGATAGGTCTGATAACCATCGGTTATTCTCAGAAACTCAATTTCAATTCTGACAAGAGGGTCACTTACGCGCTGAACCAAGAGGTTGCAAACGCATTGAACTCCAACAATTCCAGTAAATTAGACCGACTTCTGACAAAAGATCCAAACAGCGTGAATTGTGGTGTGGGGCAAAACTGTCCTCTGCTGTATAAAGCAGTGGAGTTATGCCTCTCCAACCAAGTATCTACAGAAATGGTTAAGGTGGTGCTCAAGCACCACCCTAACTATTATTGTCTGTATAACAAAGAATCTCCCTTTTATTGCATCTTGCGGTATCTCGCCACTCACACTATTAGCACCTGCGGAACTGCAGAGTCATTGTTTTATCAATTCTACAACCTTCCGGATTTCAACGTCCTTGAGGTTTTCGATATGACCCCTCCCCCATTGGCATTTCTGCTAAACACCAACCACGAGTATTTGAAGGGCCGATTTGACCACAATTACATCAATTCTGATATCGTCATCGCACTAGTAGAGAGGGGCGCTTCCGTGAACAGCCGCGACAGGAATTCCTCCACGCTGATGGCATACGCCACCGAATGCCGGAACCAGACCCTAATTGACTATTGTCTTGGGAAAAACGTGGATTTAAACGTGAAGAACAAACAGGGAGTGGACCCTTTTTGTGTAGCCGTCCGTGATGACCAATTGTCCACAGTAAAAAAACTTCTCAAAAGCGGTTATTCACTGACCGAAGACAGAATTGCAAACACGGCTCTCAAGACCATTATGCCCAGCGCTTCTCAAGAAGTTGCAGGAGTCTGCTTCGACGTCGTCAAGTCCGGAGTTAAGAATTTATCTGCACTGCAAATCCTCAGACAGGCATTTCCTAAGAATTTCGTTTATTACATAACTGACGGATACAACCGATCCAACCTCAATGTACCCACATCAGAACTGCCTTCCTTAATTCAGCTTTTCGATAATATAAAAGACAACACAATCGCGCAGACAAATCTGACATCTCTTAAAACTGAATACGTCCACTCTGCCTCCAATTTGGACGAATTTGGTAAATTCCTGAAATCATACCCGATTTATTCTTTCGAATACTCAAAAGATTATTACAAAAACGAGAACGATTATAAAAAACTCACCAACAGTTTACGAGCCATACAAAACAAACTCCCATCATCACTATATAACAAACTTATGGCAGAGGCTTCTCAAAAGGTCTCGTCCTTCATCAATGACAACAAAGATGATATTGATGGGTATGTGGGTATAATCAACGGTTACAAATCATATCTCCAAGAAAATCCGGCAAAATATAAGGAGATAGAAGAGAAGGCCTACCAACAATGCATCAAGACCATATGGTTTCCCAACTATACTTATCAAGACTATTATGTAAGTATTCAACGAGCAATACGCCAAGCTGATAGAGACATCAGCACCTGTAACAAATTCATTTCGTATTTTACGAATTCGAATTATATAGAAGATGCCAAAAGCCGACGTGAAAAGTCAAAAGATGTATTGTCAAAATTAAAATCCATTGTGTCAGCCTCCGAAGATTATTACAAAAGACTCCGTTCCAAATACGAAGAGTATAAACAATATATTCTTAATTATGGGAAAACCCCTTCCTATTCGATTGAAGGCAATGGCGATAAACTCATCATCACGGTTAATCATTATTCAAGTTATTCTTTTGTAGGTCGTGGATTTTTATCCGATGATAAGATAGATTATTCTTTAGAATATGAGAACGGACGATATGAAATCAGAAGGATTCTTCTCTTGGGAAAGGGAGACCGGCATCGTAGTGAGCAGTTATCCAAGGCTGTAAGAGAAGCTGTTTTTTATGACTTCTGCGAAGGTGATAATTATATCATGCGCGTTTATGACAACAACGATTCTTATTATTACAGATTTCGCGAAGCTGTCAATTACCTTTCAAAATACTACAAGAGCGAGTGGTGGGTTTGGCCTTTCGGAAATCCCATTTACAAGATGGATTAACATTCCTATTGCCTTAAAACTTTCTTTTTCAAGCAATAAAAAAGGAGTCGCCAAAACAGCGACTCCTTTTTTATTCCATCTCTCTCCTTACAATCCGAGTGAGGATCGGCAACCTGATGCAGTCGGGGACAATGGCGGAGAGGAAACTGGCCAGCGGGTTGACCACGATGAGCCGCTTGCGTCGGAACATACGCCGGACACATTTGCGCGCGATGCGGTCAGTATTCTTGAGGGTGGCCTTGCCCCAGAAGCCCTGTTTCTCAATGCGGGCTGTAACCTCCGCATTGGTGGCCATCGCGCCGGGCGAACAGACACTTACCGAGACGGGAGTGCCCTTAAGCTCCTCGCGCAAACCTAACGAGAAGGAGAGCACGAAGCTCTTGCTGGCGGGATACACCGTCTTGTATCCCGTGGGATTGTGGGCGGCCATACTGCCGATGTTCAGCACATAGCTCCTCTTCTGTTGCATCAAATTGGGCAGCAGGGCGTGCGTCAGCAGCGCCGTGCAGCGCACGTTCAAGTCGATGATGTTCTCCAGATAATCCGTCGGGGCATCCGCAAAAGAGCGCGTACCCCCTACCCCGGCATTGTTGACCAGAATGCTCACCGGGTGCTCGCTGTTGATCTTTTCCGCCAAGGCCAGCACCTCCTCCCGACGGCTGAGGTCGGCCATATAGGCATACGACTGAGTATGATAGCGGGCCTTGATTTCCTCACACACCTGCACCACAGTGGTTTTTGTGCCCACCAGCAGGGTGTTGAAACCCCGCGCCGAGAGTTCCATCGCAATGGACCTGCCCAACCCGCGGCTCGCTCCTGTGACAAGCGCAAAACTATCTGATGCAGCTTCTCCCATCATCAATCTTATTCAATATTTTTCCTATAACAACGACGGCGGAAATAGGGCTCCGAATCGTATTTGGTCCAGATACGGGCAGCCACATTATCCTCTAACTGTTGGGAGGTGAAGGCATATTCAAAACCTTTCTTCAGGAAAGCCTGATGCATCTGCTTGTGATAGATGGCGTGCACGCCGGTGTGCACATATTCAGGCAACACTCCTGTAAGGTACATATCCACATATTTGTTCTTCTTGAGGGCCCGCAAGACGTGATACCAACCCAACGGGAACAACGAGCCGTTGGCTTTCCGAAACGCCTCGCTCAAGGAGGGCAGACAGAACGCAAAACCGACCATCCGGCCATTGTCGTCCTCCAACATCATCGAGAGGTCCACATCGGCCACCTTGAAATTGTCCTCCACCGCCCAATCTATCTCCGCTTCAGTAAGGGGAATGAAATTGAAAATATGCGAATAACTTTTATTAAGCACACTGAAAAACTCCTTGCCGCAATCTTTCAGCTGGCTTTTATGGTCAAAATGGCGCAAGTGCACGTGATAGCGCTCCGACAACGTGTCAGCCAGGCGAATCATTCGCTCCGACACCTCCGTCACCTTTACCTTATATTGTATGTAGTCCACCTCCTTCTCAAAACCCAACTGCTCCACCAGCCGAGGGTAATAGGGGTAGTTGTAATCGGAACAGATAGAGGGGGTATGGTCAAAGCCATCCACCAGCATCGACTGCTTTTCCATATTGGAGAAACGCGATGGACCGCAAATCTCCTCCAACCCCTGTGAGCGGCCCCACTCTTCGACCTTCTGAAACAGGGCACGAGCCACCTCTATGTCGTCCACCACATCGAACCATCCGAAACGGATACGTCGTTGGCCTTTGATTTCATTGCACTTATGGTTGATCAAACCAGCGATGCGGCCCACAATCTCCCCGTCTTTATAGGCCAACCACATCCTGAGTGTGCAGAACTCCAAAGCGGGGTGCTTTTCAATGATGCGCAGCTCCGCTTTGTCCAAAGGAGGAACAAAATAGGCGCATCCTGTGTACAAAGTACGCGGAAAACGAACAAATGCCTTTCTCTGTTTCTTAGTTGTAACTTCTACTATTTCCATAAGTTAGCACAATAGTTCAACATTTTTGAAACTGCCACTTTAGTGCGACTACAAATAAAGCATTTTTTTTTCAAAATACGGACAACTTTTACAAAAAAAGGGTGCCCGCCTTCCGGCAGACACCCTTGCAAGGTCAGGGTTGTTTCCCTGTATTATCGTTTCTGTACGCAGCGCACGCTGTGGCCGTGGCCCTTGGGATACACCGTGTGCATCATCTGCGGGCAGGTCATCGT